>Ga0210059_1000604_pt1 | contig 47423 bp, 28 predicted proteins | sample Ectturendosymbi2_FD_188042 | JGI IMG/M metagenome (GOLD analysis project Ga0210059, IMG submission 188042) | Ecteinascidia turbinata endosymbiont from Florida, USA - Sample 2 (SPAdes) (version 2) | ecosystem: Host-associated > Tunicates > Ascidians > Unclassified | place: Key West, Florida...
GACAAAAATTCCACTAAGTTATAGTGTTTCATATTTAAATTTGGGGTGCTTAAAGCTTTGTTTGGGGGGGCTAAGTCCACCAAATCCCCCCGTGGCCACGGGAATGATATATCCCCGAGCGAACCAAGCAATAGTAGAGTGATCTCGCTGTCGGGTGTGCTCAAATGCTGCTTGGTGTGAAATGGCCTGTGTCATTGAAGAAACCGCTTCAACATTTTCTTTCATTAGTGCAAATTGATAAACTTTACCACGTGCTTGAGTGAAATATACTGATAAAGCGATCGCGCGAAATACGCATGCATAAATCTTTCTGATGTCTGTACTTGCTAATCTCCTGGTGCATGGCACATGCTTAGATGAATACTTTGTATCTCAAATCGCCTCTCAATGTCAGCAAATACAGAGTAAGGCCTACGTGGACCCAACGGTTAACATCCATAATCCACTAACTGCACTACGCAATTTTAGGAAAACTTAGCAATGATTGCTAAATAGACTCTTCTAACTACACAATTAACTCCATCTGGCTGGCTGAACACAGGCTGCGCAAATGTGTAACTTTGGTCGTAAGCACCGAAGGTATCTTGCTGCTATGCAGTACAAAACAAGCGAAGACTACCTGGGTTTGGTATAATACATTTTTTTACAATAATCACTACACAAAACACGTTGATCAAGTGGAAGTATGACTTCTGGACCTATACCACTACGCATGTAGGCCGGGGCGGATACATGAACACGAGGCCCATCAGGGCAAAGTCGTGACTGCGAGGATCGCGAAACGCTTAGCGGAACTGCGCAGTTCGCTCATGTCGGATCCTTTGCCTGCAGAGGCCGGTTGCGAAACTTGCTAGAGTAGTGGTTCTCAAAAGGGAGCCACTTGTCTCACGAAGGAAGGAAATTTAATTTTCCTGGAAAGAAATGCGTTCCAGGGAGGAAATACTTTGGGTGAAAACACCTTACATTTTTATTGTTGTGTTGTTCATCACATAAAAATAAGTGCACAACGAGATTGGTTTAGATGGGAATGTCTACATAACGCAAGCACAAGCTGGTCTATTAACATCGTTTGAGCTAGTTTTTTTAGTTCACTGCTTGGCCGCATTAGATGTCTGGGCAGATGTTGAGCAGCCAATCGATTGTCTCATCATCCAAAACCACCAGGCTGTGTAATCCATGGGGAGGTTGATGGATTGGACATTGGAAGACAACATGGTTAACGGTTTGATCTTCTTCGCCAAACCCACAAGCTGCAGAAGCATCCATACTCCATTTGCTCAAACAGGAGCAGAAACATCTGACACTGGTGCGGATGCCGTGTTAGTCCGCCCAAAGCGCCGCACTTCTGTTATTTTCGTCAAATGAACTGATGAGTTGTTTCGCAGCGGTTACAAATGGGTGTCTCGGTTTGAGATGCCGTGCCTTCCCACTCTATGGCCAAGGTGAGAGTTGAGTGGAGCAGATATCCAGGGTCCATGGGACGGGGTGCTGGAGACAATGTGGCTCCTTTGCGATGAAGCTCAGCAGGTTGGATGCCTGCGAGGTTAGGAAGATTGTTTGCTGGTGAAGAACGCAGACGTTCAGTCACAGTTCGCAAGTCGTTGATGGCAGAGTAGATGAGGCAGGTGTGAGCACTGCGGAACCAGACAAGAGCGCAGTACTCTGCTGTTGCATGGACCAGGGCTAAAGTGGCTCTTCGCAATGTTGTTTCCCCAGCACCTAAATCATAGCCAGGAAGTCGCTTAAAGAGTGCAATGTGCGATGTCAACTTTTTGCGAAGTGACTCGAGGTGTCGGCAGTACATGAGTGTCCTATCCAACGTTTAATTCGAGGTATGTGGGCTCGGAGCAGAAGAGCGGGATTTCATTGTAGTTGACTTTCAGCTCATGTTTAACTTCTTTGCTGCTAAGATGGCAAACTGCCAACACTGATTTTGTAGTACTGAGCTTTACCTTCCAGGTCTGGAGGTATTCAGTTGCCATGTCTTTGTTTAGCACCGCTTCCCATTAGTGTACGCCATGGGAATGCAGGGATGCGGTTGCATCCCCAACGCTGAAAAATTGGCCATTATTTGGGCAAAAATTTTCAACAGTTGGGCAAAGAACACAGTTAAATTCACATGTAAGTGAGGTAGTGTCTATTTTCCCAACTAAGGCAAAATAATGGCCAAATCAATGGCAAAATAATGGCCAAAACGGCTAAATAATCTGAGACAATTTGGCCATTTTTTTTCCCCTGATAGCAAAATAGACAGTGCCCTTGAGTGAATTGGAATCATGTGGTAATTCCTACAGCTTTCATCAAATTTGGGCCAACTAAAAACCTTCATTCAAGTATTGGGTAAAATTGGAAAGATTTGAGTAAATTAAGAGCATTTTAATATGGTCCAACAGTCTCAATTAAATGTGGGCAAATGAGAAAAGTTTCATTCAAATTTAGGTGAAAATAAAAACGTTTGGATAAATTGACATTTGGGTGAAATCCATTAGTCAAATCAGATTTTGGCAATTTGCAGCAGCTTCATTCAATTGTGGTAACTTCAAACAGTCTTATTCAAAGCTAGGCTATATGGAATAGCTCCATTGAAATTTTAGTGCATTTAGAAATGTCTGGCTGAACTATAGGAGCTTCATTCAAATTTGGATAAAATCAGAATCATCTGGGTAAATTTTAACAATCTCAATGAAATTTGAGCAAATTGGGACAACTTCATTCAAATTTGGGTGAAGTCAGAAATGCTTCCATAAATTGGAAAAAATGGGTAAATTCCAACAGATTAAATCAACTCTGGCTAAACGGTAATAGCTGCACTGAGATTTGGGCCAAGTGGAACATCTTTATTCAATTTAGGCTAACTTCAAACAGCTCAATGCATTTTTGGGAACTTCAAACAGCTTTATTCAATTTTGGGGAACTTCAAACAACTTTGTTCCAATTTAGGTTATATACAACCACTTCATTTAAAGTTGCATACAATTAAAAACATTTGAGCAAATTTCAGCAGCCTTAATAATATTTGGGTAATTGAAACATCTTCGTTCAAACTTGGGTACAACTGGAACCATCTGGGCGAATTGGAAGAGTTTCATTCAGATTTGCAAATATTATAAATATTTGGACAAATCACAACAGACTAAATCAAATTTGGGCCAATTGAATTAACCTCATTCAAATTTGGATAGAGTTAGAAACATTTCAAAATTAGGAACATGTTGTGGTAACCCACCATTCCAACTAACCCTGATTTTTGTAAACCTCTAATTGTTGATGCTGTAAAGTGTACAACGAAAATGTAGCTGTAGCTGCAAATTGTTTTATGGTAGCAATGTGGTGCAATTGTGATACGATACAGTGAAGTTTTCGTGTTTCAAACTTGCTTGATGTTGTGAGATTTGCAACTATGAATCTGTTTCAACGAAGTATTCATGAACAAAATTAACTACGTAACTGCACTGTAATAAGAAAGTTGCGTGGTAGTGAATGTAGCTGTGATTTTATACTGTTTAGATTTGCATATTTTTCTTTTGTTTCGTGCAATGAATTTCATATGTTGCATCCTGCCAAAGTTTAATGTTTCAATTTAATGCTGTGAGGTGAAGTTTTCATGAACAGTACCAACTGTACTATTTATTGCACTGCATAATTCACTTATGCATAATTCACTTAAGCACATAGGATTCGCGGCAGCTGGTTTTAAATTAAAGTTTCAAGCATGGTAGCCATATTGGCGAATTTATCGCCAGATTCCGGAACCCTAGCGAAATTTTTTTAAGCATTTGGCTTCAAATTTTTTGGTTTGGTGAAATGTACGGCCTGTGTATTTGTACGTATTTGACTACACATTCGTATGCAGATTTACCATTTTCAAGCTTGCTGATGGCATGAAAATTGTTTACATCAAATGAAGGTGTGGAAGTTTTGAAAGTAGAAGCATGGTATTGAACACTTTTTATCAAATATGTTCGCAAAATGTTGAAACTGATTATGTATTCAGAAATTTTGCAAAATGGTAAACCTTTACGCTTTCTGGTAAAATACAAGGCGAAAGATAAACGTGGTTCAAACGACTGATTTCCAATGAAAAAATAATGTTTTGGTAAAGATGCAACCATTTCAGGAAGTTTGGCGAATTTTTGCTGAGTTTGGCTATTTTATGAAGTGAATTTTGCGACAGTTTTATTTCTACCTGGCAACCCTGATTTTCAAGTGGTGAAGAGTGTTCACCTTGAGACTTATTTGGTACTACGTTTACATGTCAAGCGATGGTCCGCATAGACGAGACATCTAAATCACAATCGCAGCTGATTCAGTCGCAGTCATTCAGATTAGATTGCCAGCACAAGGTGTCGATTTTTCAGCATCTCGTCGCAGTTACAAAACGCAGTAGCGTTTTTTCAATCAGCAGACGTTTAGACGCACTCACCCACGAACAAAAGAGGTGTTTGAACGCTCCTGGCTATGTTATTCACCGGCAACTGACAAGGGATTTTGTTTTTACTTCCGGTTATTTTCTGCCGAAAATGAATCTGTCAGTGGTTTTCATGACTGGAAAGGAAGGGCATGAGAAGTCTGTCACTCATCGTACCTCAGCTGTTGCGTTCGCGCAGCGTTCTTCTGTTCAGGAATGCATCGGCAAACATCGCGAAATAGCCAGAAGGGGCGCTTCATGTTGTTGGAATTCGATTCCACAGCGTGCTTTAGATGTCATTTTGTACTGCGCTGAACGCGGACTTCCCTTGCGCGGCCACGAGGAAAAATTTGGTAATGCAACATTGCCGTGTAGATCAATTGAATGTTGTTGTTCGGTATGTTAATGGCCAAGGTCCTGTTGAGCGTTTTTTGACGTTTTTGGAACTCGATGTTGGAGAGCATACCGGTGCAGCGTCGGCAAAAAGAGTGCTAGACTATTTGTTCAGCATAGGCATCGACTTTGCAAAATGTAGAGGTCAAACCTACGACAACGCCTGGTCTATTCAACGGTGTAAGAGCACATATTGAAGCAGTTAGTTCGCTGGCGACCTACATCCCATGTGCAGCTCATTCTCTTAACTAGTAGGACGTTCTGCTGCGAATTGCTATTCTACCGTTCGATTTTTCTTCGACTTCGTCCAGAAACTGTACTCGTTTTTTAGCAGCTCGACACAACGTTGGGGTTTGCTGCAAATATATCTCCCTTCTTCAGTTCGGGTTTCCAAACAGCTGTCAGATACTACACTAGGTGGGCGCGTAGAGGTGATGCCACGCATGCACTACGAATGGGATACGCTGGAATTCGATCTGCTTTGCAAGAGATGGGGAAGCTCAGCGCACAAGGCACGGGTTTGCTGAATGAACTCAATCAGCTGGAGACGGCGATACTAACCGTTGTATGGGATACGGTTTTGCAAAGATTTGGATGCACAAGTAATAAGCACAACATTGGATATTAATAATCAGTGGCGTACGCAGAAAATTTTCATGGGGGGGTGGGGGTTCTATCAGTGGCATATGGTGGTCATTTGTATCTGCTGGTCGCTTTTTGTGACGTCACAATTTGACGTCATATTCATCTTTCCAAACCAATATTTTTTCGAAGTTTGTTGACATAATATGCATATTCTTCTACACGCACTCCCCTTAATTTATGTGTCATGGCACTGAATATAAATTGCCAGCTCTCCAGGTTAGGATATCGGAGGAAATAAACCCAACCCTACGACACAGCAGTTCATAACTGCAAATATATCAGGTATCGTGTTAAAACAGGGGAGTAAAACACACCTATCACTGCGTCAGAGCATTTTACAACAGCAAAATGAGGCTGCGCTAATATCTCGTCGAACAGAAGCAGTGGAGCATAGAAAGTGTGGCACTGGGCTGTCTGACGTACACTCCGGTTTGCAAAATCGAATCTTGCTAAAATACACAAGAATTGAGAATGTGCATAAAGTACGCAAGAAAACTTTAGAATTTTTATGTATAGAAGTCCAGCAAATTTTTAGTTGTCCCTTTTCCCCGCTGAGACATTATCAAATGCCTGAATACTTCTATGTTAACAACTGCTGGTTTTTGAGCTCATGCAACAGCTCTATCATGCTACAGAAATTGGTAAAGTAGTCAATGTGGTCAGCGCTTGCGCTGATCAGCCTTAGCAGAGAAAATAAAGACAATTGTTTCGGATAAAGAGAACTATCGCGGAACAATATCTTAACATGCGAAGTGGACGAAAGGTCTGCAAAAAGTGGTGAGATGGTTTCTGAATGCAAACGATAACCCAGATTCCCAGCAAAATCTCATTATTACTTTTTGACCCATTAACAATGTTCCTTGAAATTTGCATGCAAATTCCTTCCGTGGTATTTGCAATAAGTCGACAAATTAACGAGCAAAAAGTATGCGAAAACAATTAATCTCCTTTGCACAGGCAATAAAGTTTTTGTAAAATATCTTGAGTCGGATTTAGAATTTCGTTACATTGCATACAAGAACACTTGCGATACATTTGGTGTATTAGGCAAGTTGCATGATGGAATCAACGAAGAGCGTCTAACAGGAGGGAAGAAGCTCATTGAACTGTACAAAGAAGATCTTGAACCATTATTTGTTGAAGAGTCGTTATGCTTTGCTGTTTACTTTAGGAATTGCAGCCCTGTGATGTCATCTTCGACTAACAAAGATATAACATCGATGGAGCTTGAGGCGTTTCAGTGCTTGATATGTAATGAATTAGCTGAAGTGTTCCCAAACGTTCTCATTGCCTACTGCATGTATTTATCACTGATGATTAGCAACTGTTCCGGCGAGCGCAGTTTTTCTAAACTCAAACGGCTGAAATCATGCACGCGATCTACCATGGGCCAGAAAAGACTGCGAAGTCGCTATTCTGCACCTTGAACCTGCTTAAGCTAGAAAGATGAAGTGCGACAAAAATTATTAGCCACTTTGCAGACAAAAAGTCCCGTCGATCACCGACTACGTAACAAGCTCTTAGGTGTCATGTGAAGCATGGGCGTCGGAAGGGGGTTGCTGGGGGGTTGAAGGGGGTTGCACGTGGGGCTCGGTCTCACCTAACTTTTGAAAATTTCAGCAAAGAAAGGTTGTTTTCTCAGTTTCGATTGGGAAAAACAAATTTCACCACTTTTGGCCCCCCTAGAATATGTTTGGAAAAATCTCCTAGTGGTCCCCTGGAAAAAATCCTCCCAATGCCCGTGGTGTGAAGTACAAGCGCTCCACTCAGAGCCAGCTCTTGCCACGTGCAAACCGCGCAGATGCATGGGGCGCTCAACAAATATGCGATGGGAGTGTCGTCGGACAACCTCACCGCTGCCTTTTCCGTTAGTTTCATTGTGACTCCTTTTGTTCCTGATATCGAGCGAATTCAGAATAAAGCAATCTGTTTATGAGTTGGAACAACTTGCTTAGTGAATGTAGTGAGCACGTGTAGTGCTAATTTGTGTGACATCAAATCAATTGTCGCAAAGCTTCGAGATGGGGCCCCCAATTTAAAATAGCCTAGGGCCCCGAAAATTAAAATTCGCCTCTGATTCCTAGATAATTTTGTTATGAAGAAGGCAGGACAAAACCTTTTTAACTGTTCACTGTATTATCTTCAGCCTTACTTGATTCGATGATTCTAGCTTTTTATTTCTTTATACGTATTTCTATATTGACAGCATAAGCGAAATTTAAACCAGTCCAGTCGCCACGGTGGGCATTGGTGGGCTCAGCCCTTCCAAATTTAAATATGAAACACTATAAGTCAGTAAAAATTTAATTAAATTTTCAGAACGTCAAGTCCCCTTACGCAAATTTAAACCCCCTATTCAAGACTTTCTGGCTACGATTCTGGTTTTTAAACTTCACATCTTTTCACGCGACAGTTTAGTTGCGTTTGATCCTTACCAGTCTGAAAAAGTAAGAAAAACGCGAATCATGAACCTAACAGTTATAACCATTTGGGTGCGTTTTACGTGACGTATTTTATTCGTGTGTGTGAGATTTTTACAGCCGTGGTAAGCGCGTTGCAACGTGGTTCTCACGTTATGCTTCAAAGTCTTTGTGCCGCCACACATACTATATAGGTGCAGTGTGTTTGTTTTACTTTTAACACAGATAAGAAAAAACAAATGTGATTCCTACAAAAAACGTAGACCACGTGTTTTGTCAAATATTTCAATTGTGGCGATTTCGGTTGATTTGCCTGTGGCAGTTAAGAACCCTGTTCCCGCCAGCCAAGCACAGTAGGATTTCAACAATTCCTTGCAATATAACGCTTTTGCATCGAAGGCAGCAACAAACACTGTGATGGTGGGCACTCCAGTAATGATTTATAGTTTTTTACTGACCGTACTTTCAGAGCGTCATTTTCGGCTTTTCGCAAATTGATTAACGCTTTCCATTTTTTTTCGCAACAATGGGAGAGGGGGCCTGACAAGTGAATTAGCCTAGGGCCTCGCATCAGTTAAATCCGGCCCTGGCTATATACAGCAATAACAGGGATAGAACAAAGTCGGTGGTACGCTGGTGTTAAGGTCTTTGCAGATTCAACATTATTTGAATATATTTTCGGAACTGAGGATAAGGAATGTTACGTGAAATCTATTTCGTATTTAAAAAAGTTTTGGTTGATTCAACTGCCGCAGCATTGTGGAGACTAATTACTCGAATACAGATGTGCAAGTCCGTATCATCGCAAAGTGATGGAAGCAAAACCCAGCCGGCTGATTGCAGGAATCGAAAGGTTGCAGCAAACCGAAATCTTGTTGTCGTAGCAGTCTTTCTTGTTCATAATAAAATCATAAGCAAAACTTACCCAAAAAAATTTACCAGAGACTTGAATCAGAAAAGTGGAAACGTGTGCGTTTGTTTTCAGCTCTTGAAGGATGTGCGTGGTATTGTTGCAACCACTCCCCTGGCGTTGCGCTGAAATGCGCGGTTCACCACGAACGGAATGCGCGCGAAGGAAAACGCCATATACGTGGCTCGAACAAGCAATGATAGAGTGATCTCGTCGGGTGAGCTCTACTGTTGCTTGCTGCCACAGTGCGAGCTTTACGTACATGCCGCTTGGGCTTTCCGATCGCAACAGCATCTTTTTCACTGACAGTGAAAGGCAATCTTGACTGATTTGTATCAATAATTTACCGTATCGACTTGTCCGGTTCTGTTGCCTTGTCACTGGAGAATAGAACTTTACTAAACTGTTGAAACTCTTGGCTAGGCGCTTATTTTTTAAATAACCTTGCGATAACTTATAACATAATGGACAACAGAATCAAGGCCTTCAATAAGTACAACGCAATTAGCAGCAACCCTCTGGAAAAGGAAAATCATGTGTAAAATCAATTCATCTAAAATAACTTACTGCGATACTACGAGTCACAACTTTTGCTCCACACAACACTAACAACTGATGAGTCAACAGCTGGGGACGTAGCAAGAACCTACCAGGACAGGGGTGTTCAAATATTTTCTACGGAGGGCCACATTTTGGACCGCATATGTTGCATTTGTCTACTTCAGTTACAATTTACGTTTCAAAATGAAGGTAACGATAGTCACTTCCGGTTGAGTAAAAATGCGGTTTCGAATGAAACGTGTGAAATAAAATCTCTAGGTTTCTAATCTAATCGATAAAATTACTTCAACATAGACTCGAAATATATACTATCTATGTACGCGTGGCTGCCCTGCGGGCCGCATAAAAGCTCATGTCATGTCATTTTGTACGGCCCGCATGCAGCCCGCGGGCCGTAATTGCCCACCACTGTAATAGCACGATAATGGCCATTTTCTTTACAAGGGTGTTGCTGATGATACGATATACTCACTAGCCGCGCAACAGTACTTGATTTCGACCGAGACACTTTTATCTAAAAATTTGACTGTAGAAGTTTAAATTAGACATACCTGAAGTGATGCCGTACAGCGGAGTGACCCCAAGAACACTAGTTCCATTCGTGTTTGTTGGGCCAAAAAAGAAGTCCGAGGACTTCGGCCTAAAATTGTTTTGTAACTTAAACTCCAAGGAACTCCATTTTCAATAAAATGGAACGAAAGCTTTCGTGTACTCCAGCTTTGTCCCAATTATGGCGCTCCCCTGCTGTTATTGGCGGGATTTCATCTCGACACTTGATCGATCAAAATGTCTGATCGACATGCGCTGAACGACTGACGCACGAAGAGCGACATATGGTGCTGCTGTAAATAAGCTTAAACCTTTTTGTCTATCGGAAGCATCCTTTCTCGTGAATGTTTGTATAGGAGCTCTGTCATTGTTGGAAAGTGATTGGAGTCTAGTCAAAATGATATATCACTGCCAAAGTGGAATACAGTGGCGATGTTCGTCAAATGTAAGGCAGTTGCAGACGTTATCTGACTGGTCGCACTTCTGCAGGAACGTTAACCTTCGAAATTTTTTCAGTGTGTTCTCTGACCTTTAACTCAGTTACGTAGTGTATTTATAAAGTCTTAAAATTATTATTTTCTCTGTGTTTCGGGCAGGTTATCGTTAGCTGTGTTTACATGCAATTTTGGGAATGGATTTGCATCCTTTTGAAACTTTACTTTGTTGTGCCATGAGTAACCGCTTAAAAATCTTAAGTGTTCAATAGTGAAATTCCCTCATTCACACATCACTTGAATGTTCAGTCGGTTGCAATATGAAGTGCCCATAAAAGCATATAACGAATTAAAATGCTATTTATCCACATGTAAACCCTGATACTGGCACGTTGTGTTACAAAAAACAAGCGTAATGCAACTCGCAGCCATTTGTATTTTTCCTTTTTTAAAACTACTGCTATAAAAATGAGGCAAAAATTTTAAGGTTAGTACCAGTGAAGGCTGGTTGATGCGAGTCTAAACTAAGTTTTTTTAAGGTGTTTTTTTTAGGAGCCGATTCAGTTCCCTAGAATTGAAAATCGGGCACCTAGAATCAGAGAAAATCGGATCCCTACAGGTCCATACTGGGTACCTAACATTTTCCTTAAAAAAACCTGGTCTATACTGTGCCGAAGGATATAGCAGCTCGTCGGCAAAGGTGCGAAATTGACATGTTAATATACACTTTTCCCCCGGATTTTCGGTGATATAATTCCGTGAAAAATTGAGATAAAATCGTTAAGTGTATTTAATAAAAGGTATTGGCAGAAAAACATTGGACGAAAGAAAGATTAATCGCCTCTTAAAACGTCTAGGAATCTTACGTAGCACAACTAAGCACTGGAATTATGCACGTTTTACAATTTGTGTTGGGTTTCACGCTGAAAAGCATTTTTGATTGAAGAGTTTTTGAAAAGAATCGAATTCACGAAAATAAACATTGTGTATAAAATGGCAGTTTTGACAATGGTTTGCGTGAACATCTCGAACTGGATACGAGAAAACAAACAGGCAAAAGAGCAAGCTGTCAGTCTGCCATCACCACGGGGATGAAAACCCGCTTGCGAATTGTAACTAAAACCGCGGAATATAAGGTCTACACGTAAAATGCAACTAGAACGAACTCACGTTTTTGCAGCAAAAATAAAACTACACCACTTGACGAATGATGCCAGTAGTATCTGCCAGCACCAACTTAAATTACTCGTGCTACAGGTTTTGAATACCTTCTTCATTCATGTGATCAAAATAGGTGTTCACAACTTTGAAAAATCGTCTCGCACGGTACGTACTTCCCTTTAGATATAATGCACGCAAGCAGATACAGTGTTTTCATATCCATAAGACTCAAGCATTAACAAATGTTTCTAAGGCACAATAAATTTTGAGGCACAAAATAATACCTTTTTCCTTGCGGTTTGTACATCGCAAGTTGCATCCTAAATACACGAGTAACTCGTTACATTGAAAGCTGGACATTTCGACTTTTTAAGGTTTGCTGTATTTATTACGCTCAGAAACAACATCACCAAGTGTAAGTTCGCAAAAGTGTATTCTAAAGACCTTGTATTTCCAAATATCATGCTGGACAAATTTATTTTGCTTAATATGGATATATTGCTACTAACATTCACAGAATCATCAATATTAAACCGAAGCCCTCATCAATGGAGAGTTTATAATGTATCTTCCAAACGTGACGTGATTGTCGTCAACATTGCGTTCGTCGTTTCCTGACGCATCACAAGCTGTGCCGCTGAAAGTTAGTCACGAAGTGTAAATGAAGTTTAGTGGGTCGAGCGCGAGGTCACAACTTCTATGCGAAAGTATACGTGGCGACCTTCTATGCAAAAAACCACCAAGTTTGCAAATGTACGCTGGAGCTTTTCTTTCATGCAGGTTGGGTTGGCGCTGTTCGTGAAAGGTGCAGATTTACGTTGTATATGCATGACCTTCACTTGACCCGCGCGTTCATACATATTTAGCGCGAATCCAAAATTTTGACAGAAACTGAACGAGCAGAATTTGATTTTGCGTCTATATTAAGCAAGAAAGACTTGAATGACGATGCAGGATTTGCAAATTGTTGCAAATCGTCAATGGTTTATGCAAGGTAGTTACTCCTCTTTTGTTAAAGTGCAGTGAGTAATTTTATGTTGTGTTTTCCGAGAAGCTAGTACACGTCTGTGGTTGGCACCGAGTAACATCAACCACCCAACGTGATTTTATATAAATGTTGGCGTAAGCCCCGACAGGGTGGGGGTAAGCTCTGTCACATGCAGCAGATAAATCCTTTATCGCCAGACCTTCCAATCTAGGTGATAAGTCACGAGTAAAGATATATTAAGTATTTCCTATCTAAGATAACTTGCTTTGTAAGGTTTGCCAGCACTTCTTGCTCACAACTAGTGAATGCTCTGCTGTGAATATCCATTGTTCTTCACTTCAGACTTTCGGTAGGGTTGGTCTCGACCTGCCTTATATTTAAGTCGTTAAAATGATCATTGGGTCAGAATGTAGTAAGGGATTGAGTTTTGCGCTATTGACGTTTTGTTTAGCTCCAGTTTTGCCACTATATTTTGGAGGGTGCAGACGCCCTCTGTCTTAGCTCTGCCTGTGCAAAAGAGTGCAACTCCTGTTCTTACAACTGAATTTCGACCGTAAGCAGAGGTTTCCCATACGGTGCCATGGGAATGTGCGGAACGAGTTGATATGTTTGTGTGGAAGCTGAAAATTTTACTTCAACAACCACGAACGGGCAAGTGGAAGATCAGCTTTTACTGAAAATATTAACGAACTTCATATTATGTTTTAGCTATATATATATGTATATCTGCTGAGCATATTGTTATGCATGCTTTCCAATAAATGAAATTTACAAAAATATCTTAGAAAACCTTTACATTATTGTGTAATTCAAATTAGCGTCAACCTTATGACGAGAATGAAACAGAAGGTTTACGGCGGCTGTCGAAAGGTGATTTCGGCAGGGCCACAACCAGCTGATGTTTTCGGGGGGTGGGGAGAAATGATTGTAACTTGTTGTTTTCGGGGTGGGGGCAATTGCCCGGTTGCCCTCTCCTGATTGCGAGCCTGGTTTTCGAAGTCGCATTCTTTCATAAATATGTCGCTGTGTGGTCGCCATTTCTTCCTCAAACAAAAAGCTCGTTTGAAACAAGGATGCAAAACAATATAATTGCTCCCCTATTGACAGCAGTTGTTTTAGTGTGTTTTTTAAACAGCACTGTCGTTTGAGATCATGGCTAACAATTCGTCTGTACTGTGCATTCTGAACCCCACCCCGTCGTTATATTGCGAAATAGCTGCTTCGCTCGCCTTCCTGCCGGTCAACTTCTTCCTTCTTCTCTGCTTGTTCTACGGAAGGTGAGTTTTGCAGTTGTTGTCGAAGATCTTGTTTACAAACGTATTTCCCGGAAGTGAAATAACAAATAGTATATCGGTGGTGACATCACTCGGTTTCTGGCCATGTGTTTGCCCGATACGACCCTCAATGAAGCTTTGAAATCACTGTTGCGTGAACGCAGTGGAAACGTTGTAGGAGAGTAAGAATTCGATGGCTGAAATCACTGTTGGGTGCATGCAAACGTACATGTGGAGTACGGAATCTTAAGGAGCGTTGAAACGTTCCTATTAACTCACCATGGTGTGTGAAGAGGTGGCGTAATTCTGACATTGCCTTTACAAGGCTGCTTGATGCAAACCAACGAATGAAAGAAGAAATAGATTGAAACCATCTGCTTACGGTCCAGCATCTGTAGACGAACTATTCAATATTGTCTGCAACCGGGGGCGTAACGGGGTTAGATGGCGCCCGGGGCAAGAAGCAAGTTTGGCGCCCCATGTTCGAAGCTGAGGTCTTTAGGAAGCAAATGTACTGTATTGAAGAAAGTATTTCTGTCATTGTTGGGACTTTTCGGCGCCCCGCAGTCATTCGGCGCCCTCATAGTGATTCGGCGCCCGGGGAATTGCGCCCCCCTTGCCCCCCTCGTTACGCCCCTGCCTGCAACCAGTGACTGTCCTGATGATTCTAAATGGTGCGCGAGAAAGCAACCTTACTTTATCTGATGAGTTTCGAAGACGACCACATATACGTGTTGCACCTACGTGACTTCCTGTTACGCATGCATTCTACGTGCTACAACAACTGCACTTTGTGTTACTCATGCATTCTACGACCTTTAACAGCTTTGCAGTAGTAGTTCTCAAACTTTTCGTCGTCGCGGAGTGTGGATCCCTTTCACTGCATCCAAAACCGCTGCGGACCCTTTCTTTCTGTCAACGTTTTTTCGATAATTGAGGAATTAAATTTGATCGCTTCTTAGCGTGACCAACTAAACCGCCACGGCAAGAAGCAAATTTCAGGCTTCGGCCTGCCGCCAATTGCCGTCGCCAAAATCAAATCAGAAAAAGGTCAGTCGACTTACAACATAAACATGTCAGCCTACAGTTGTGGTGCAACTAAGCTGAATGATGGCCCAAATGGGCAGATAAAGCTAGCGGATTATCTTCGTTGGATTTTGGTCGATGGACCCCTGAAACACAATCATGGCCCGCTAAGGGGTTCGCGGACCCTGTGTTAAAAACCCTGGGTTTACAAGCACATGCAGGTCGTTGTTTGAGAAAGCATTACAAAGAATAACGGGGCAAATTGCAAAGTAAATATGAAGCAAACAATAAAATTGTACAAAACTACTACCAAACTGCAATCCAGTGATCCAGCAATATACATACAATAGTCTTTGAGAAGCGATTTCTACGTGCAAGAAGCACATAAAGAAGCATTTTCGACTGCTTGAAATTTTTTTAAATGTCAAAGTTTGAAAAATGTGTGCAGCACAACTTGTTTTACGAAATTTGTGTAGCTGGTTTGGTAATGCTTTGAAAAGATTCAGGTTGGAGGATGTCACAAAAATTGCCAAGCTATTCATCGCATGCTTTCAACCTGTGAAAAGCCAATCGTAAAGAAAGATGTTTATCGCTGTGGTTAACAACGATAATTTCACCATCACTCTTAAAGACGTCGTCTTAGTTCTCCGATGGTGGCTGGTGAACTATTGTAGATTTGTGTACACAAATCTAACAAGACCATTTACAGTCAAAAAAGTTGTTTTTTCTATGCTTCAGGAGAGTGTTTCCAATGCGGATTATAATTTTAAAACCCGGGTTTCAGGTAACTGAGATAAGAAACCTGGGAAAACCCGTTTTTTTGGATTTGAAATGAACGCGATTTTGAGCGATAGAAACTCAATATCATTTGGAAATTACTACTGTTTGTCCCTGCGCCATTTATTAGCGAATTATTAATTAAGTTAAGCACAGTTTTGCAATGATGTTTATAACAATGACGCATCACAATCAAAGTACACTTTCATCTTCATCATTAAGTCTGTTTCTGAGTTTTGAGTTTTGTGACAAAAAGTCCCTTGGCTGAAAAATCCCTCTCTGGTTCCACTAATTTGAGCTGATTTAGACTTGATTGTAATTAAAGCATGAAACAGTTTTTCAAGGTCATTTGACCTCTTCTTGTAACCTCAACAAGACTCATTTTCTTTTTCGCAATTTGTGATCGGATCTCTTCCTGTGCCGGGATTTATGGTCTTCACCCTCATGGATTCTGTGCTTTGATTTCAAATGGTTGATCAAACTTTCGGTGCCTGAACCACCTCCTTTGGTCATATTTCGCATATTTTCAATCTGATTCAATAGCGGGCGAAACCATTGAAACAACTCACAATATCATGTGAAATTACTATATCGCTGGGTATAAACTGCATCCTGCAAATTGAACCCACTTGGGCACCTGGCGAGCAATCTTCACTTTAAAGAAACCAAACTAAAACCACAATGATTGCAACAATTATTCCACATACAATTGTTAATTTGCGCTATCAACATGTTTCGTAAACAGTTTGATAAAGCCACTGCACAACGAACGTATTAGTAAATCTTCCGTTCTTTTACAGGCACTTAGAATTAAATAACCTAATATATGATATCATATAGCATTTTGTGACACGACAGGCTTCGTTCATATTATGGACCTACTTCTGATTCTTCTTTAAAGGGGTGTATTTACTGTCAATTTGCAAAGTTACAAACAGGAGTCACAATCCCAAAAGTAAAATTGCCCAGAACTACAAAGATCAAAGCGCTTAGAAAAGATTTTGAGGAGTTTACAGCTACACCTAATGAGTAACTCTATTGCCAAGTATGCTGTTGCATTGTTAAGCACGAGAAGCACTTTTTTGTTGAACAGCATGTAGTAATTAACTGACAACAGCGAAGCACGAGAAAGATATTGAAAAAAGAAAATTTTGTGTTGAGTCTTTTAAAGTCATATTTTCTAGTTTTAGGTCGTTAAAAATGGCCCTACTCATCAATTACCTTAATTTGGAATGAGAGCGTTGAAATTTTATCTGCAATAATCCAACTGAGAACCATTTGTTGCAGCCACCATTCTGTGTCGCCTTGATCCAGACAAAAAGAGATTGTCGCACAGACGATCCTCCGCTCAACAGCTGTAGAGATTCCCCACTCGACTACGTTTGCTATTGCTGTCACGAACTCAGCGTTATAAGTGGCTTAATCACCTCGCCACACTTCCTTCCGGAATACATCTGCAATGTGTTTTGTTTTTCGCTTAAGCCAGTTCTTTATATCTACTGTTAGGCCACACTACAGTAGATCTCGTGGCGGGTGTTGAGCAGCCATTCGATTGTCTCGTCATCCAGAACCGTCAGGCCATGCACTCCATGGGGAGGTCGAAGAATTGGACAGTGAAGGACAATAAGGGCAACGGTCTGTTCTTCTGCGCCACACACACAAGCCACAGAAGCGGCCATATCCCATCTGTGCAAGCAGGAGCAGAAACGTCGGACGTCGGTGCAGAGGCGGTTAAGTCGGATACACGCTGTACTTGGCAGGGTAATTCGAGAAGGGTGGGCGCCGATGTCGGGGATGAATGTAAGAAAGTCTTGTAGTGATCTCCAACCACTCCGCATTCCATTGGTGATACGCCCAGAGCACGCACTTCTGTTGTTGTCGTCAGATGAATTGATGAGTTATTGTTGTGCAGCGGCTACAAATGGGTGTCTCTATCTGAGATGCCGTACATTCCAACAACCCGGTGGACATGTGAGCTCTGAGTGGAGCAGATGTTCAGGTTCCATGGCACAGCATGCTAAAGACAGTGTGGCTGCTTTTCGACGAAACTCAGCAGGTTGGATGCCCTCGAGGATAGACAGATTATCCGCTGGTGTAGGACGTAGGAATCCAGTCGCTGTTTGCAAGAATTCGTTGATGATAGGGTCAATGAGGCAGGTGTGAGCACAGCGGCACCAGGCAGGAGCACAGCACTCGGCTGTTGAAAGGACCATGGCTAAGGTGGCTGTTCGCAAGGTTGCTGCTCCAGCACCCCAGCTCGAGTCACCAAGCCGCCTCTAGAGTGCGACGAGTGATGTCAGCTTTTTGTGAAGTGACTCGAGTTGTCGGCGATACGTGAGCGTCCTGTCGAACGTTACTCCGAGGTTTTGGGCTCGGAATAAAAAGGCAGGGTTTCGTTGTTGAAGTTGACTTTCTTATCACGTTTCGCTCCCCTTTTTTTGAGATGGAAGACTGTCGACACGGTATTTGTAGTGCGGAGCTTTAACTTACAGACAGTAGGCATGACTTTGCTTGGCACTCTTGCCACTGCTTGCCAGTGTCCATCAGCCTGCATGATTGCTAGATCGCCAACGCATGCATACTTTCCGGAGACAGTGGTTGGCAAGGCAGACATTTAGATGTTAATAGAAGGGGTGCCAGGACAGATGCCTGTGGGTCGGCATTCTTAAGGCGTCGTTTAGCTGCTTCGTTGGTTGTTAACGGTGGTAAGGGTGAAGCTGAGATTATTAACCAGCTCCATGATCATGCGGACCATATGCCTGTCAGGTTGCAATCGCAGAAGCTTGCAGGTGAGGCCCCGATACCATAGAGTGTCGTAGGCTGGTGTGATATCGACAAACACAGCTCCGGCTTTCTTTTTAGCCAAAGAGCTATCCTTGATGTCTTGCGTGAGCAAAGTCCCCTGGTTTACTGTCGACTTCCCGTGTCGAACACTCGCTTGTTCCTGCGGGAGTAATGGGTCTATGATGGGTTCGACACGAGCGCAGATGAGTCTCCCGAGGATTTTAAAGGGTCACACAGTAGAGATATAGGTGATAACTCTTTGGGGTCTTTAGTGGTTTATCCGGCTTAGTGATCTCTACTACTAGTGCTCTTCTACAGATCCTAGATATTTTGCCTTGGCGCTTGAGAGCTGATCTGGCGTGGAGTATAAATCCACAAGTCGAGAGTCGATGGAATTAACAGCTTCTTCCAAACACTCATGCCTTTCCTGGTCGACCCGCGAAGGTCGGGATGAGGCGGCTCTGCCAGGGTCGGTCCCCACTAGGGCTCGGAGGAAGAAGCGATAAAGGGTCTCGCTTTTTTGTCGCAACATGACACATATTGCGTGCGACGGCCACGTGGGATGGATTGTTTATCTGCAAATAATAGGTTCTCACGTAGTTTCTGGCATGGCTTCTCGACATTTGTTTTGTCCGGAGGTGGCAACCTCTCAACGGATTCTCCTGTGAGAGGGCAAATGCGACTCCAACCAGCCTTGCGAAAGTTCCAACGTTTCACCGGGTCCCTGTAGGCAGGAATTTTGAGTCTCGGTGGCGTTATGATAGAAGGTTGGTGTTGTGATTTTGACCTCGGGAACTTTCCTAGAACACATCTGTCAGGCTTTCGGTTGTCATAACTGACACTCCCGAATGCCAGATCCGGGTTGGTGTGGACGATCCATCTGTCAGAGATGAAGCTTGCTACTCCCTTTGAGATGTGCAGCAGCTCAAGGTCGTTGGCTGCTTCACAGAAGTGCAGGCTCTCACCGACCGGAGATGTTGTGCTGTAATCCCGGTTGACGTGCTGGCAGTTGAAGTCACCAACATACAGTCTGGGGCGGAGCAGGACTTTTCGGTCTGGCCGTTTCGGTCTGGCCGTTTCGGTCTGAGCCGTTTCGGTCTGAGCCGTTTCCGTCTGGCCGATTCGGTCTGGCCGTTTAGGTCACGGGACATTTCGGTTAGACTATGAAATCTTGCAGAAATCTTACATTAATGTAAAGACGAGCCGTTTGATTCAAAGCACACTCCCTCCATCATCATACTGTAAGTTACCAAAGGTCGAGGCATTCAACTCAAAGCGTACACCCTTCACGATTCGCAATAGCGGCAAGCGCTGTCGGCAAGGTACTTTACTCAGCTTACTCGGCTTAGTTGTCGTGCAAAGTAACTGAATCAGTGATGTCTCGGGCTTAGCCAGAGTCTTTGAAAACGATTTATAATATTGTAAAATGCAAGCATGATTGCTTTGTATATTTGTGGCACCACACATTTCACTGATTATGGTTGTTAACTTGGGGTCTATGCGTTGGGCTTTGTTATTATTCAAGTATTTTCGTTCCATGTCTGGCCTTTCGCATTCGTGTTGCAGGTGACCCGAATCAAAAACGTTCGTAGCAAGCGTTCTCTCGACTTCGTTCGCTCGCGCTTTACTCGGGCTCATCCGTTAAAGTTCGAGCTGCTCTCTGCAATTAGGCATTTAAGTATTTTTTAACATAATTCATATCAGATTAAATGTTTTCTTTGAAGCAACAGATCTGGATAGAGCAGTGGTTTTCAACCTTTTTTGTACTGCGAGTCCGCGATCCATTGAAGCAACCCACTACTATACCAACGACCCCCATCTAAAACTCGATCAAACCAAATGTAATACAGCTGTGTACATAAAAAATCTACTCGCGACCCCGCCAAAATGGTTCACGCCCTCTACAAATAAGCATTTTAAAAATATTATTCATATCAGATTGAATGTTTTTTAAAGCACCGGATTTGCATAGACAAGTTCCTATTCGCGAGTAATTTCAAACGAACAAAAATATAGTTCAGTAACGGGCTAATACGAATGAGCCTAGTATGCGGAGAGCTACTGTAACTGGCATTATAATTGCTCTGTAACATACGTTAGGCAACAATCGACGAGTTCTCATATGAACTTCTATCTAAGTCATTGTTACGTAACTACCGCTACATAGGAATGTTAGTGCTAGCCAGAATAAATGCAGATGGAAATTTCAATGATGCAAGCTTCGAACGGTTGCATTCTGTTAGTGGCCTTGGTATAAATGGCGTGTAGAGCCCGAGTGACGCGTTTGACCGGGAGTCGCCTCTGAACTGAATGTTCCAGAGCACTGTTTTTTGCGTTCGTGAACAAGGTGTCACGTCACTGGTGTAAAGTTGACTTTACGTGGATAGAATGTCAGCTCAGTTTATAGTAAAGCAGTGCAGTGACAAGCGATTGCTTGCGTACAAATGCGAAACTAGTTGACGCAAACGTTTGTTGTCCTTTAAAACGTAATGTAAGTGCTTCAACATCAAAGTAACGTTCGGCCCATAAACTAGCTCTCTTTGCGATGATTGCGGCACCTTAGTTCGTAAACTCATTATTGAGTGACATGTCTTTATTCGTTATTGCGACCGCGACATGCACTCTATTTCATTCAATTTCTGTTGCTTGCTATTGCGTGCTGTGTGTCAGAGGAGTTGGTTGTCTAGATCACTTCTTACCCTTTGTCTGCGTTTAATCGCAATAGATTACGGGGCGTTTCAGACGTTGGCGCTTGAAATGAAAAACGAGGGGTGGATAAGAGCTTTATAACAGCTGATGTGTCAAGTCTCAAATGTTAACAATCCTTCTTTAAATAACAGCAACTTTAAAGGTGCAGCTTATGCAAAACCTAACAATAGTGGAAAGTATATTGGAAAAACTCCACGACAGCTCACGGGAAATCAAAGTTAGATTCCCGGGGAATTTGCATTTTTTTCTGGCACTGATCAACGAAAGGTTTTATTTAAACACACTTAAATCAACAAAAGGTTTTATTCTAAAAAACTGTGTATTTTTTCACGAACATGACCTAAGATCCAAGAGTTAATCAGCATCAACATATGATTTTCATTGTCATCAGCAAGCAAATTAAATCATTATCGACATTTTCCAATTAAATACAAATACTTCAAACTCATAATTACAATTCAGAATTAGTCGCAATCATGACTCCTAACCCTCCTGAAATAATTTCATTAATATTGTTGAAAAGTTTGGCACACCAGGAAGTTTGCTATTTATTCCATGAGGAAGTTATGTGCGATCCCACGCAGATATTCTATGATGTCTCTGTTGTTGTAATCGTTTGCGATTGTGAGGCGCTGGTCAGCTAGTATATATTTCCGTCTTTTCGCTGGTCCACGTTCACCACGAACGTATTGCTCATATGTGATATCTCTCTCCTTTTGGACGCGGCGAAGACCATCTATGAACTTCCAGATTGAGAGATAGATAACGTCAAGTTCTCTTTTCAGGCGTCGATGGGCTGCTTGGGCGTGGTTGTTTGTTTTGTCAGTGCCGCTTATTGTGCGCAGGTACATGCTCCAAATCTCTGGCGGAAAGAGCGCGGGGCGGCTTCGACGGTTGTTACGTCCAGGTCGCCCGATATAGTTGTCTTCCAACCAGTTCAGGATGGGCGGCAGTTCGTTGGATAAAGCATCAAAAGCGTCGTCCGAATTGTCAGTTGGTGCAAACGCGAGCGCAGCTATCATTCTGGCATGGAGGGCCAAACCGTGGTTCAGCATTGTAGCGTTGCAGAAGACCGTTCTCGGAAAGCCGGCGCCTCATGCTTTTCGTCAGGTGGAATAGACATCCATGAAGGTCTGCATGTGGAAATGCTTGTCGAACAGAGTTCATCACTGCCATCTCAAAGTCGAGAGAGATCGACGTTGGGTTGAAAAGTGGCCATATCGTTTTGATAAGTCCGAATAGTCCATCGTATGTCTCTTGGCGTTTGTTGGGTAGCAGAGGGTACATCACGGGAAACACGTATTCTGCACGCTTGGCAAGAATCACAAAACCTGGCTAAACAGTGGGGGAGCGAGGGCAAACGTACTGTCTATGAAAACGCGATCCATATCTTGGACCCAGTTGCGATGGTTGTCCCGTCCAAAAATCATCACGTGATTGGGATCGGCTTGTCCACTATTTCCGAGTAAGAATAGTTCGTAGACGTCGGGTGAAGGATGGTAGAATTTGTACTGATCTGGTACAACGAGAGATGCGAGATCTGCAGGTGGTGGCAGGGGTGCTTCATTCTGATCCCGTGCACGTTGAATCAACTTTTTAGTTGCTGAGATGCTTGGCATTTGTCCTTGAACGGACTGACCAGTGAATCTGACGGCTTGATTGCGAATCTGCGATGGCAATTCCATTGTATCCATGACTCGACGTTTCACTTTTGCTTTAATTTAGGCAACTTCCACACCGGCTTGAGTCGCTCCCGCGGGTGTAGTGACCGAGTCGGTTTACGATGACGTCGTTTACACCCGTATGGTGTTGGCACCGACAATTGCGTATCACACATCTCCAAAACTTCTTCGTACTATCAGCTGAAAAGGCGTGAAAAGTGAACATGAATCCAGCATCTATGAGTTTCGTCTTGCCTCGGGAAGTTTCTGTGCTCTCCATGACTCAAATCTGGCGAACTGGCTCGAGGATGTGCTGTTCAGGCTTATATACAGAGGGTCGCAACATCAAAAGGATTTGAAAGGGAGTTGGTATAACACCTGTAGCGTGACATTTCACCTGCGATTGCATGGTGAAGGGCTGGCCAACTTGCCTTCGACTGAGATCGGCTAGAAAATTTCTTGATAACTCGCGATCGATCAGTCGGCAATAATAAACTTATACTCTGCGGCAAAAAGTACCAAACACGTTTTATTTTTCATTTATGAAGCAATTTTGTTACACTTCAGGTAACCACGGGTCAATTTGGGCAAATTTTTGTTCCCCATCGAAAACTACAAAACTTGTGCAGATTTCAATAGGACTGCCCGAAAGTGCGTCTAAAAATGCAGCTACTGAAACAACCAGCATTCTACATGATCGTTGACTAAGTTTGAATTTAAGTAGAAGAACCGTTTGCCCAAACTGGGAGGAGGTTACCTGAACAGGGACAACAAAGCTCATCAGTTCCTTATGTACAAAAATGTCGTGACCGAAATGTCCCGTGACCGAATCGGCCAGACCGAATCGTTGTGTACTCAGTCCGGGGTGTAGGAACGTCGGGATTGCCGCAGGTGTGTGTCTCGAGGGTGGAGGTTTGGTGATGATAATGATTTTACAGAATATCCTGCAGCGTCTACGCACACGATTTTGCAGTATAACATCTCTGATTGCTCTGGAGACTGATCAAACAGTGTCCATTCCAACTGCTCGTGGACGAAAGTGGGAAGGCCGTGCTTTCTGCTCAAGAACGACCCAGCTAGTGAGAAGTTGTGAATCATTAGCTTGTCTGCGGTACTTTTAAGTGGGTCTCCTGAAGGACGTTGACGAGTACCTTGTTCTTGTAAGCACGTGGCTCGATAACGCTGATCTTGCTTGCGGTGAGCCCTTCGGTGTTCAGCTGGAGTATGCTGGGTCTTTGGTCATCTAAAGCCGCAGCCGTATGGATGCTGCGGCGCCTTGAAAATGAAGTTTTCCTACCCAGCCCGCACCAAACATCTCCATCACACGTGTAGCAGTGGTTCCTCTCATATCCAGAGGCGTAACGAGGTTAGATAGCGCCCAGTGCAAGAAGCTAGTTTGACACCCGCATTTTCGAATCCGAGGTCTTTGGTTTGGGAAGCATATGTACTGTAATGAAGAAAAAACTTGTGAGATTGTTGGGACTTTTCGGCGCCCCTGCAGGGATTCGGCGCCTTCTGCAGTGGTTCGGCGCCCCGTAGTGCTTTGGCGCCCAGGGAATTGTCTTCCCCTTTCCCCCCGGTCGATACGCCCCTGCTCGTATCGACAGGTTTAGTAAGCACTTCAGTAATGCGGCAATGTGGAAGGCCGCTTGAAGGCACCCCCCAAGATATCTTGGGGGTCTTCCCCCCAAGATATATCTGATGTTATGATGGTGACTTGGTGCAAACGATGTTTGAAATACTTTATATCTGCCAAGGATATCTCCTCGTCACTGGTCACTGCTGAGTAAAATTTGTTTTGGTCTTTGCCACATCTAGCAGTATTAGATCTTTGACCGCGAAGACGTCGGATGATATATCAGAATTCGTTGTCTCGTTTATGTCCGAAATTCTCCCAAGAACACATTTTGGACTTTTTGCCAGTTATGCTGAGTACTTTCGTGCCTCAGTGTACCAAGAATCTATGTTCTGAAACCAGGGATTGCAAGCTATTTTCGTTGCTTGAACATCACGTTTCATCTCCTGGTGCAAGGGGTTACTCTTTGACATCTTTCGCCAGACCGAGTCGTTTCTGCGCAGATACCAGAACAACTGATGCACCTACAACAGCATTGAATAGTCGCCTCTTCTGTGTAATATGTATGCTGTGCATTCTGGGAGCTCTAAAAACAAGGACGATACGATGTCTATAAAGGTCCTTCTTACGTCTTGGTTTGCCGGGCCTCCCACTTTATTCAGTAGGATCTCGTAGTTTTGCACATTCGTATAACTAGGGGTGGATCCAACCAACAAGGTTAGGAGGGCCTATTTCAGTAATATTTGGTAGTAAAGTCTCATTACGGGTTCACTACTGTAAGAAAGATGAAGTATACTTCACAACACTGCTATGACAACAATGTGGACGGCAAAATGTCTTTATATCACGAATGCTGTTTTCCGAATTATACAAAATCATGGTGATTAAAGTTACTTTCGTAGGCTGGGGGGGGGCATTCGCCCCACGTACCCACCCTGGATCCGCCCCTGCGTGTAACTGTAAATCCTATTGTATTTTCCAGACGTAACTTGCAGACAAACAAGTTGTGGTTTGTCGACAGTTCTGCACCCTGTATGCCCCGAACGTTCAACACTGATTGGAAAAAGTCTGCGGCCACAATACAAAAATCAACGAATGGCAGTTGACTCAACGTATCTCTTTACCAGGTGTAGTTGTATATTTGTCTGTGCTGGAAATAAGCGTTCATGATGAACATTCCGTTGTTACAACCCAGTTGCAGCAGGAGCCCCTCGTTGCCATTTAGGTCAGCATCACAACTTTGACCAATCACACGCTCCCACACCCAGCGTCGTTTCCAACGTATGCACTGAAGTCTCCCAAAAGGATCGTGAATTTGTTAGCTTGAAATCTTCTCAGGGCATCACTAGCTTCTTCCACAATTTCAAGGTACAATGCGTTTGAGTTTGCCGCGCATACTTGTATGAAGCACAGGGAGCGGTGTCACAACTTCAGCATCAACATGCACACTCTTCCTCCAGTCGGACCCATTCATCAACATAGCCTGCACGCTGAGGACAAACGATCATGCCCACCCCCAACTTGTTGGCACAACGCCAAGTATAAGTATCCACGCATCATCCAACTTTACAACGTTAGAACAACGGCGCTTAGTCGACGAGCTGCCAACAACACCTAGGGAATATTTTTTGGTTTCTTCAACCACTTTGTGATTTCCTCTGTGAGCAAAGTATATGTCCCAGTTTTCAATCACTAGCTTAGGTCACGATTGACGTTTACGCGTGGCGTTCTGGTCTTCCCGAGCAGAAACAGTCCACGCTGTCCCATTCACCTCCGCAGATGCGTAGCGGGCGCAACGTGGAGATTTGTGAACCTGTTCTGTCGAATTTGTATTCTACAAACACTGCGTTGGAAGCAGGTTTTAAAAACTCCTGTTAACCACTTAAAGTACTTGTAATCAAATATCGCAGCAATTCGTAGTCTGGATTGTACAAGATCCCCTGTTTGGAAAAGATGCATCCTTGAACAAACTTATGTATTCTATGGAATGCTCTGTACTACAAACATTGTAAATTCAAATTCTTTTAGTACGATTGGCGGTTGCCACAGGGACAGCAAGAGTAGGCTACAGTCAAGTAAGTGCCACGTTGTAAGTTGTTGAAGCTCGTAGAATGCACGAGTAACACAAAGTAGGGTTGTTTGTTGAATCACGTAGAAAATATGAGTAACACCACGTAGAGTTGTGAAAAAACGTAATGCGGACTTCTTCTGAGCTTATCAAATGAACTAATTTCCGTTTCTTGCACACTATTTACAGTCAATAAGACGATCGATGGTTGCAGGCAACATTGAGTGGTGGTTCGTCTGCAGATATTCAAACTTGTACGCCTCTGCGCCTCAAACAGCGCAAATCGTGAAACGAATAAAGAAGAACATCAAAGCGACTATATTGCTATCCATGTAACCCGACGGTTTAAACAAATCTTTTCACGGCGTTTGGAAACTGACGTGATGCTTCTGTGACACAAGGAACCTGCGAGGTCACTCTCGTGCGCTAGGCTTTGATCAACAAAAAGCACAGCCACCTCTGCAGATACTAGAGCAGTAGCAATACGTTCTAACCTTGCTGCGATATGCGCAAGCCAACTGCCCCTAGCTGTCGTGGCAGCAATCAGCGTTTCAACGATCGAGCAGTTAAGGCGGCGAGGCAGCAATACACAAATTTCGACAGCTTCTAAACACAAAGAACATCTATAGCGAATAGTTTTTGAACAGGAAAAAGGCTCAGCGACTTTCCTCGCGCTCCAGCACAGGATTTCAATACAATTCTTTCATATGTTGGTTTACATGTTGGTAACAGAAGCCTTGCAGAGCCTTGATCGTGAGTGTGCCGTATACAGGCAGTGCCGTAGTCACGCACCTTTTCACGCCACGGCAACCTGTTCACACCACGTCAAGTGAACAGAAAAGTTGCATCATCGCTCCGAAACACTCCATACTCCAAACACACTGTTGCACACACGCAACAGTGATTTCATTCAGAGCTTCAATACGCGCAGTGTCGTCCAATCGCATGCCAAGGATATTGTGGTGTCACTACCGATATATATTTTGTTATTTCGCTGTCTGGAACGTATCCCAATGCGTGTGGCCCTTGGAATTCCGCTGTAAGGCGATCTGTTAACTATAGTACTTGCCGACTGCCAGTAAAAGTCGATTTCGGTTGCTTCCATTTTTATTACTAATAGGTTAATAGAAATAACAAAACAGGAAGAGCCTTAAAAGGCCTCAGTTGATATTGTCAGCAAATCGATTTAATACGTTGGCGGATAAGGTTCGATTCTCCGTTGGGTGACACTGGAATCATGAAAAACAGCACTTGAAACCTTTTCGAGCGTCTCGGTCAGTTTTAATGAATGAGTGCAAATTAAACTTTAATGCGTAGGTCCGCTAATGACTTGCCACCATCATGGTTGTCGGAAGGGGAGGTAAGGGGGATTTACCCCCTGGATTTTGAAAAATTCAGCAAAAAAAAGTTGTTTTCGTAGTTTCGAGGTGGAAAAAAACAAATTTCACCACTTTTGCTCTCCCTCTACAAATATTTCTGAAAAATGCCCTAGTGCTCCCCCTGGAAAAATCTTTTCTACGCCAATGAGCACCACTACAGTGTTCACTAACGAAAGAACGCATGCTACTCGTTCCAATGTAACTGTGGGAGTAAAACGCAGACCAATGGACCCCTTTTCTCTTACTTTTTCAGCGCAATGCAATAAACAAGTGATCAACAGGTGCGGGTGCCTGACTTTGACATTGAGGTTTTCACGAGGCAGAATGCCAGGTCGATGGGGGAGTGAATGTGATGCATACACGCCCATTGCTAACAAAGAGATCAGAGATCTAATCCTCGGCGTCAAGACTCACTACCGGTGACGCAACTGACGGGGGGGGCAGGGGTGCGCGCTTAGACAATGACTTAGATAGAAGTTCGTATGGAGGATTTTTTCCAGTGAGGGCCATTAGGGGATATTTCCAAAATTTTTCTAGGGGGTAAAAAGTGTTGAAATTTGATTTTTCCCACTCGAAACGAAGAAAACAACCTTTTGTTGCTGAAATTTTGAAAATCCAGAGGGGTCTTGGCCCCCTGTCCCCCTTCCGACGCCCATGCCCATATATATGTAAAATATGTGACTTTTAAGAACTAACTATTGCATTCTGAAATGGTGGCCAATGGGCCCCCTTCAGCAAAGTTTGCCCCCCCCTGGCTTAAACCTCCACTTACGCCACTGCTCACTACCCCGATCTATCAAAAGTAGAAATGAGTTTGATGATATTTTGTAACCTTTAATCTTTATATTCGACTCTCACCCAACCCGAAAGGGGTCCAAAGGTATCTTGGCTGAAACCAGATCGGAAATGATAATGTTAATCTGGAAAATAATGTTTCTGTATGTTTTCTTCATGTGAGCATCAGCAAAAATCATAATAAGTACTTGCAAAGTTTTCTAGTTTTCATACCAACAATTAAAGCAATCCTATTTGGATAATCAACCTTTTGTATTTCTTATCTAAGAAGCTTTTATTAAAATCGAAGGAAACAAGGTAAACTCTAAGCAGCAGTGTGCTTCTATTGGTCTGTGCCGCAGCGTTGTCAAACAAGTGCGACAACAGTCGGCGAGGTCCGACAAAAAACATTCAACCAGAAGAAGAACAACGCATTAGAAGCCAACTGAAAGCTGAAAACACAAACAAAGGTCCACTCAAACGTGATGTGGAGGGTAATTTCGTGGTCTACTCATTCTCTGAAGTTCAGCTCTTTTTTGGGGTTGGGGCGGAAAACAAGTTTGTTCAACCTATATCAAATAAAACAACTTCTTCGATGTTCCACAAATCGATTTTCTCTCGTACTTCTTCGCAGGAATAAACTGAAAGTGAGGCTGGTCAGCAAGTATTGTTTCAACGTGGTTCTTGCTGCGTTTGTTGCATCAGTTGCTCGGTCAGTGGACACACTTACTCGTCTCAACAGCAATCCGTGGATGCCCCGAAGTTTTCCGTCTAATCAAGAGTTCGGAGTTGGACTTTATTACTTTCGGCTCATCGAGAAAACGGCAATTGTCTACATGTTTTTAGGTAATTAGTCTTTCCAATTTTGGTAGCAATGCTTTTGCAATTCATTGATGTTTGGTCCTGAAAAATCTTTCCGCCAGATCTTCCTTTCCAAATGTATGCCCTGAAATGGCGTGGGCTGCAGACAACCACGCTGAGAGTTTCGAAATTAAGCAGACTTGACGTTTCAACCACCTACCGAGACCACTGTATTACTGCTTGTTCATCTTGGTGTTATGCAAGGGAGACCTAGAAAGTGGTTTCTGTTTGTGGTGACTTTATAATTTCTCAGTGATTATGTGACGTTTCTGGTCATACGTGTCTTCCACCGAAACGCTTCCCTTTTGGGTTTTCATACTCTATCACATAAATTACTGGAAACTTTGTAGCCTAGTTTGGTGATTGCTTTCTTTGACCGCACTTCCAGACATCAGGATTAACCAACAGGGCATTTTGTCACACGGAGAGCAATAACAGCAATGGCTCGTGTTCTGCAACGTGGGGGGGAGGGCATTCGTGGGCAGTGACTCCGATTTTTTGTGCCCTCTTAAATTTTGTGCCTAATAAAAAATTTGTTTCTGACATCTAGCAAAAGTAAAAATCTTGCCCACTCCAAAATGTATTTTGCCCTCCCAAACCTTAAAACCTGGCTGAGAGCCTGGAAGGAATCGCTCAAAAGTGTCAAACATGTTAAAAATGAAAACTAAGCATTGCAACCAACTCAATGTCAGATATTACAGTACAGACAACTCACCAAAGCGCAATTAAAGCTTGACGCATTTCTCTTGAGCAGCTGCCATTGTTCTATAAATTGTAGTGAATTCACACCCTGCTTGGACACATTGACTCTGCGATGAGCCATACTGCATCTTTAGAAAAATCAAAAGAAAACACTCAGAAAATGTAGTGGATTTGTTTTAGTTCGAAGAAGTAGAACTACTTGTCGAAAATCAATCTGGTATCCATATTTACTAGAGCTTGACATATTTATGAGACATAATCGCCCGCCCCTTTCACTTTTCGGTTTAACAACGAAGCCACAGCTAGCTTGAGCCTTTGCCGAAAATCGATTTCTTCGAATCCGGCAACAACGTGAGCAAGTAACCAAGGTAACTCGAATGAAACACAGGGGGCAAACAAAACTACGATAAGCAGTCGTTTCGCTATGTTTTTCTGAGCCGGTTGGTCTTCACCACTCACCAGGCCTGACATCGTTAAACTTTTCAGCAAACAGCTAGTCCTGCTTGCTTGGGGTTTTAGGCATGAAATAAGTTTATTCCGAAGTTGCATAAGCACGAATGGATTTTGGCAACGTTTAAACCCTTTTAAAGAACCGAGAGAGTGACTTAAATGGCTTTTGAGGCAATTTGCTGCCATGACTCGTCGACTGATCGCCCTCGAGAGTCAATCGAGTCGTCATCAACATGGCGCGTTTTTGGGTTCTTTCTTTAATAAAACGAGTAAATTGTCATTTGAAAAATTTCAGCAGGTCCCAGTAACGTCGCTGGAACCTATAAGTGACGTCACGCTGCCCCACAAAATTTCAAACACACACTTTTTTCAACGAAAGTAGACGAAACCCGCATCTTTTTATGTCTTCATTGATACTCTAGCGGGATCGGTCCGCGATTTGTGAAACTAGTGGTAGCGTATCTGCAACCGAGAAATGAAAATGCTCACTAGACCGTAAAAGTTTTACGAAACTCGCGTTTTAACGCCTGGGATCAGGTCTCCACAAGTTTCACTCAAAAAATGACACTTTCCTATTTGATCATCCCTTTAGTGTAGGCGAACTCGCACTCAAAATGTGTTTGCAATGTTTTTCGCAGTGCTGTTTGGAACTTTCCTTTTGGTGACGCTGGCCTTGCGTGAGAACTTACTTGGGGAAAGCGCTACAGTCGCAGGGGTAGCTAGAAGAGACGAGGAAGACAAGGAAGATGTGAGTCACCAACTCTCCTTATGCTGCAAGTAGGTTGAAAATCTGTACCAGCGTTTCAATTTGGTTGCATGGCTAATATTTGGGAAAACGTTGGTTGACATCTTCAATGCAACGTAGATGAGTTCTCTCAATCATTTTCTGAAACAATAAGAAAAATCGCAAAAAATAACTGTGCGTGTTATGTACTACTAGGCGATATTAACATAAACCTACTTAATGAAACAAATGATACTGTAGCAGAATACAACAGCATACAGATACTCAGCCTTGGGTGATATCCTGTTATATATAAACCAATCAGAGTGGTAAACGAAACAGAGTCATGTATCGACCATATACAGTATATACAAATAATGTATTCACCGGAATAAAGCCCAGAATGGAATGTTAATGAAAAATTTGATTTTATTGTAAGGTTAATGAAAAATGTTACGAATATACACATGCCTGTTAGAAAATATGCTAGAAGGGAATATAAACATAAACTAAAGCCATAGATAGCATAAGGGATCATTTCTTCTATCAAACATAGAGGCAACTTATTTCGCATTTAAAAACATCAAAACTACTAACAGATTTCGAACGCTATAAAGCCTTCTGAAACCACTTTACTCTTGTAAAAAAATTACTGTAGCTAAACGCAAATACTACGAAGACCAATTTGATCAAAACAGCACAAACTCAAAACTAACTTGGACGCCAAGCAATGATATTTTTGGCAAAGCAAACCATCCAGCTTTCCCCAAAGTTCAAATGTTGATGGAGGTTTTTACTCATCTTCACAATTAATTGCAGATGCATTAAATCATAGTTTTGTTACCTCGGCTAGTCTTCCAAGTAACATGCGTTTAAATAAGCCGAATAGGACTGTTGCTGCCACCGGATAAGTCGAAAGTTCGAAACTCGGATGGAACTTACGCTGCAGACAGATTTCTTGCATGACAAATTCTCCCCTGAGGTGACTCGATACTGGATTACGAGGGAAGGGCTGCTTAATTCAAACATTACGGACGATTAATTTATTTGAGACGAAAAACATTTTACTGTGAGTTTCTTCCCGCACACAAACCTGCTCAATTCCCGCCATTGTGCGCTTTTTGCGTTCGATTTACGGTAAATCTGTTCTTTAGGATTTTTCAAAAGGGGTTAAAGGAACACGCCGAAATTTACATTGCCTTGAACTGGTTCTTTCCTTTCGTGGTACTTTTCATAAGCTCTGCCACCTACGATTGCTCCAAAGCGTACGTTTGCCCTTTCGAATACGTTCCTGAAGACAAGCTCGTGGAAAATGCTGGACCAGGTAAGTCTTCCCGAATTTCGTCTCATCCATGTTGTACTTATTGGTTGCTGTTGCTGTATGGCGCCCGACACACTGTGCGGATATTACGAATACAGTGAGACTTTATTTATTCTAACAATCTTCCTTAAATTCAGTAGAAGATTCATGATTCTCTCCGAGAGGTTAGGTCGCAGTTGTAATTGCAATCCAACAAGATGTTAGATTGCAACTACAGCATAACCTGCACGAATACATCTCAGTGAGTTTCATTTGGTCCAACACTTTTTTTGAAGTACTTGATTTACTGAATTTCCAATATTGAGTCTCTAATTTCGAGTTGGCAAAATGAAATTTAACCACTGTCGCACTCTCGGAAATAAATCCGCTTGGCCACGCCCTGGAAAAATCCAGTATTGGCACCCCTTGAAAAAAATCTTTTCGACGCGGCGTCGCCCATGTGTGGATACCAATTTTCAACGTAAAGACCTAGCCTATAGTCGAAATCCAGACCTAACGGCACCAAAAGGGACGCACCGACCACAAGGCCACGGACTGCTGATGCTGTTTTCCAAAAACCTGCCCATGCGAAGAGGTACATTAACTGCGGTTTTGTTTCTATCCGATTTCCCTGAAACCAGCTGCAAATCTTTATTAGCCTTAATGGTGATCTACAGCTAGAAAACGGAGTCGGAATAATTTGGCTCACCGTCATTTTCTACTCGCTTTTTGCAGGATGCTCAGCTGACATTCCGACAGTTTCAACGCAGACAATGAATGCCGCCACTGTTGTATGGGTGGTCACGCTGTGTTTCATCCTGGGTAGCCAGGCAAGCTGTTTCGTCACGTATCGAAGAATCAGCGCAAACGTGCCACAGAAACAGCGCCAGACGTGTGTTTGTTCATCGAACGAGACGACAGCGACCAAGGGATCAGACTCTAGTAGCACGGACGACAAGAGTTTGCTTCTGGAGAAGATTAGAAAGGATCTGACGACCATCTTTATTATATCTGTGGTGTACACGTGTGCCACCTTTGGTTCAGGCTTGCTCGCAATTTTGGCGAATGTTAACAACTGGCACCTGACCAGGGAAGAGCGCTATTACACAATTGTGTTTATTCTTCTTCCTATTTTGGCTGAGACGTTTTCCAGCATTTATCTATGCGTGAACATTTACCCTGTAAACTCCGCGTTACGTTGGGCCATCACGCGCATTTTCAAGCGCTTGGCGTGCAGATGAAAAGCTTTATGAAAGCTACGTGCGAAAACAGCAAAAGATGTGAGACTGTAAAGCTTATCTTTATTTTTTAGCAATGTAATTGATCTAACTACTGTAAGTGAAACTTAGATACGAATCACCTGTTTTCATTTAACTGCGTTATTGCAACTGTTACTACTTGGCAGTTGCAATACTTTCAGCATGTAATCAACGTAACGTCAAACATCTGGTATGTGTTTGAATATTATGCCAAGCCATTATCACGACTTAGATATCATATATTACTTAATGCATTATAACGAACTTCCTTCTACTTAGCCACTGTTGCGTGTATTTTCTGAGTTGACCGCTGCGGTATCTGGGTAGGGGAAACAACGGGGATTAAGAAAATATGCTTCCAGATTAGAGAACCTGTTCTGAAAAATTGGAGAACTGATCCCGAAAATATTACAGAAGTTTGACATTAATACCGAAAAAATGGCAGAAGGTTGCTTTTTCTGTTATTGTGATCAAACAAGAGCCTTCATACTATGTAATCGCACAACTACAGTGTTAGATTCATCAACCAAAAGTTTAATTGGTTACCTACTGCACATGGATAAGAGTTGAAGCGAGGACCCGGATGAAATGCTTTCTCCAGGGCGTGCAGAGATCAAAGGAAAAGGCTAACTCAAAGTATCAAACACTGACAGAACGTAAAAGCAGCATACACTGGGATTTATTTACTAAATTTCTCAAGCTGGGTCCGTAAAACCTTCGTGTCAAGTCACCACTCAAGCAGCAGGAAGTCAGTTGCCGTATAGACAAACTTTTATCAGCCAAATTCACTATGACATCGGGGGCTTTGTGATGTCACATACATAACTTTAATACATTGCGCTGGAAGTAATATGACAAAGACACTCCCACGCGAAACACCTATGCTCGGTTAGGCTTTATGCAACGTATGTTTTTAGTTCATGGAGCGTGCTGCTGTAGTGTTTCGACTTTCAGAAACGCGTCATGAAGCCCCTGGGATGGTCTTATGGACCACGAAAGGCCTCACGCAAGCCGGTTAGGTAACCTCTGCTCAAACATTACGTTTGAAATGTTTTAAACTGGTTTGTTAGCAACAAGATTCATAGCGGGATGTATTTTTCCAGCCGCCAAAACGCCGCAGGAGATTTCTTCGCACGTGCCCGCCTCATGCTGGTGTCGGTTAACGTGCTCGGGAAACAAATTCTTGTCTGGAGCACTGGCGCGTCGCTGTGGTGCACTGCTACGACGAACTGCATTTCTAATAAAGGCTTTTTCTTCAGCGTATCCACCAAGTAAATTGGTAAATCCATACGCGTTTTGATATTGTACAGATTAAAATCAGTGCAACTTGTGTTTGTGGAATAGTCACGTGATCTCACCAATTTATGCAAAGAGTCCTGGGGACTCCCCCTTTCAACGTATATATTTGTTCTATGATGAGCATTATTTTTGCTCAAACCTGTATGATCGTTCTTTAGTTTGCCCCCATGTATAGCGTGGCTGTCCATCCTTGCAATGCTTCTTTAACACCCAACAGGGACTGTCGTAAGCAAGAGGCTTCGGCTTCGACGGGGAGCGCTTGTCTGGATTTACTAAATCAGTATACAGTATAGCAAAACTTGAAGTGAGCGTGCATATACATCATCGATCTTACCTTTGACTCACGACTGTGAAACTCTGTAAATGTCCTTTTCATGAAACCGAACCTGAAAATTATTTCTGCCGAGAAACAGTGGAAAATTTTACTGGCTTCCTTTACTAGTGGACGTCCCTTGTTTCACGTTTTTATCAAACGTTTTTAATGAACTGTCTATTTAAGTCTGCACGACGCCATGCTTTTGCAATAATCTTCCAGGAAAGCACGTCGCAGCAGTTACTTGTGGAAAAGCATCAGTTGCTTTTCAAGTTTTGAGCAGAATGTCTTCATGCACAAAGGTTAAATATCCGTAGGAATCTTGTAATGCACCACCTCGGTACCTAAGCTGATCTCACGATTTCGGCCTAGAAATGGTTGATTTAGCACAAGATGTGTCTAAAACTGAATCATGAAGTGAGAGTGAATTGTAACTGAAAAAAAAAAATAAATATTTTTAGTTGACATTGAAGCATTCGCAGTGAATCTTGCGACTATGCAAAATTATGCAAACGCAGTGCGTTAGGAATAAGCGGTGTGCCAGGAATTTTAGATCCACCGAACGTAATCGTGTCTTGGGTTGCCTGCAACTCTATATTGAAGTTAATGCGTTAGTTTCCATGCTGTAAGTATAAGATAAATCCAGCTCACTGCACCAAAGATGACTTTCATTCGTCTTTAAGCCCAGACCAGTGCCATTGCTTAGTCAACGAAAAAGTTTCCAAATGGATTTGGCTGAAATATTTTTATTTAACGGTTTAAAAGCAAGTATCACTTTAGTTTTAAATGGTGGAATTCTGTAAGCAGAGTATCTTGGTCGTATATGTGCTAATCTTTGCCGTGCGTGGTGTCGTTAATTTTTGGCCTTTTTTGTAAAGATCCGTTTGGTAGCTGGACGTTTTTCTATGTATTTTTTCAACTGCTTCTGCAACGGTCGTTAACATGTTTGGTGAATCTTAACAGTGTTCGATGCATACCCCCATATGGGTTCGTGATTTGCAATAGCCAGTGACGTGTATTTTTCAGGCCCGTAGACACAGAAGTGCATTCGGGGGTAGTCCCCCCCAATCTTTTTGTGCTCCCCAAATTTTGTTGTATCCAGGAAAACTGTTTTAAACAAACAATAAAGACAAAAGCTTTTCCCCTAAAAATGCATTTTGCCTCCCCAAACTTTAAAACCTGACTACGCGCCGGGTGTTGTTTGATTTTATCGCTTTGTTCACTGCTTGTTTATTTGCAGTGCTGTTTTCTAAAAAGAGCTGTAATTGCTTGCTGTGTGAAATAATAAATGAAAACTTGTTTTATCAATAGTAAAGAATATTTTCTGCATTGTGAACCAGTGCGATTATCCTTCGATATAAGACGTCATTGAACGCCTTCACAATCGAAATCCTTTTGCTAGTTTGGTAGGAGCTGATGATACCTACTCAGTAGACGAAATATGTACTCTGATAAACGAATGGAGTCTCATTCTTACCTGTGAAAAGATTCCTTTCGATAGACAGTTAACCTTTTGCCAGAACGCTTTAAAATCTCCTTCAAATTTTATAGGCACACTGTGACTACAAAGTATAGTAGCACCAGGCCTGCAACCAGAGAAAATCGGGAAATTCCCCAGCCGAAATTTTCAAAAGCATTTTGAAAACGCCACAAACGTTTTTACTTATTAGGAAAAACGGCAATTTGCAAGCATTTTACCCCCTCCAGATAATATCAGCAGGTTGCAGCCCTGAAAAGCACTCTCCAATGAGGAAGCATAGGTGAATCTTTGAAGCGCCCTTTGCGTAATGCTTATGAACATTCATACATAGCACAACGGACAGGCTTCAGGCTTTGCATCGTTCAATTAGTGGCGTCCCAAAGCGGTTTCCTGCAAGGAGTTGATCGAGAGCAGGGTAACAACCAGTTGATATTTTCGGGGGAGGTGAAAAATACTTGTAACTTGTTGAACTAAACCTTTTTTCGAAAATTTTTGGGGAGAGGCAATTGCCAGGTTCCTCCCCCCTGGTTACGGGACTGCTGGAGAGTGTAAGTAGGCAAATGCGCCATGTATTCCTTTACAGTTTTTAGTGAAGACGTCTGATGCTTTCGCAATAAGGTTGCAACAAGATACATGTTTTAGGAGAAATTCTTTCTTGATGAAAAATCTAAATGAAAATCAATTTCGCCGTGCATGCAGAATCATGGCGCCACAGAAGTGGATGACGTCCAGGGACGCCGGAACAGCGGTAGGGCAGGGGGGGCAGTAAGAGAGTTGAGGGCAATGGAAGCTTGTAAAAAACTAAAATCGTTATCAAATGTGCTTGTTTTTCGGCAGCAACGATATTTACCTCAAAAATAATATCAAATTTATAGAAAACCATTCTGAATTTTATGGGTGCGCGAATAGCTGCAATAAATTTGTTTCAAGTTGATCTTCAAAAACCATAAAATTATCTGTGATTCTGTTATGAAAAGACACCTCTGTCCCTGTTGTCCCCTTTTCAAAAGGGCAGGGGCAATACCCCCGTGTCATTTCACCGCTCTCCGGCGTCCCTGAAATTACTTATGATGCTGTTTTGTACGGGCACTTATGCCCCCGTTGCTCCCAATTTCGAAGGGCAGGGGGGCAGTGCCCCCGTCATGCACGCCCGTTCCGGCGTCCCTGATGACGTCACATAATTGCATTTATTTGCATTGATCTGGATGACTACTTTCAACAGCCACAGATGTGAAGCCTATTATGTCTAAGTGTCGTTGCTTGCGAAAAGGATAAACTGGAATAGTCTGTGGTATTTATTTTGGAAAGGTAAATATATTAACCTCTTATCGCCGATAAATTACTGCTACTGTGGGTGTCGCATTCACTGTTTTTTGTACAAAAAGAATGCATGTTTCGTTGACATCAGTTTTGTGCAGCAAAGAAGGGGAATAGTAAAGAATTTATCTAAACCACTCTTGTCATAAAGTGGAACCACGAGAGAGTTCACGAAAAAAGCCATACACAGTTTTACGTCTATATTTGTACCTGCCATCCTGATCATTAGAAATAAATATCATTTGGCTGTCAGAGAACGGTCCAGTGATCAGATCAATACATTTTGATGTCAGAATACGTCTGTGAACGCAAAAGAGATGATTTAAAAGTTTGCAGTGAATAGGCGCAGCTAGGGGGGCCGGAGGCGTGCCTCCATCAAATTTTTACCATATCTAGTCTTGTGCATTGAGAGGCGCTATCTCAAACAAAATACTGTTGTCGCATAAAATCAAACATTTTGGTCCCCATAAATTTTGGGCTGGCTGCGCCACTGTCGCAGGGCATTGCTTCTGCGCCGCCGCATCACCAATTTAACACCCTAAAATTTTCCATCAGCTGTGTCGGAATAATCTAATCGACACACCAAAGATACTGAGCTACAGAACTACAGTAGTGAAGTCATCAAAGAAAAAAAATGTTTCATTATACTCCCAGTCCCTTGTATTCCATTTAGCATCTCACGTGTGGTTTGCGGGCGCCCATATCGGCTTATTCAGCGCCGTGGGCCAGGCGGCTACTTTCGCATTGAATGCTGCCTTCCAGGCAGGCAGTGGCGTTACTAGCGGTTTGAGCCGGAGTGGCAAAACCTACAGTAGCTGAAGACCCACTGGTCACTGTAAGGAGCCCACTAGCCAACAATCAGAAAAAAGTTGAGAAAGATGGTGAATCCGGATGTGGATGTCTGTACTAAAACTCGAATTCGTTCGAAAACACTCTGAAAAACGCAAAAATACATACAAATACCGAAATAAGAGCTAAGTATAGGGGCACGAGGTTTACATTTAGCTTGCCAGGGGGGTCGTTTCACCACCGTTTCAGTTGCGCCACTGGTGGCAGGCCAATGGCAGCCCCGCGCGTGAAGCTTTCTCTTGCACTGATCCATTGCCGAGAACGATGCTGGGCAGGTCGCAAGTAGCGTGTTTCAGGTCTTCGGTGTGACCTGTCCTGGAATCGAACCCGGCCAACCCGCGTCTGTAGCGCGCGTTATATCCCCCAGTACAGACATCACGTGCAATTCTTCACAAGAACAAAAACCAAAAGAACTGAAACAATTGGTGTGATTTGCGTTGAAGTCTTGCAATAAGATGCATCATTCAGAATTTTTACAATCAACCTAGGTAGAATGGAATAACCCGGGGTTGCACTTGTATCAGAGGTTGTGCGGTACGAAGGCCGGTCATGCTACATTGAACAATTAACTCGTTCTTTTACGGGACAAGCATTTTCTTGTGGGAAATGAAGTTATTTTTCATTTATCAGTAGTTGTTTGTCTATCTAACTCAAAATCCATACCTGACCACTTGGTGAGAGCGCAAACGAAATGCGAAAATCAGTTACATTTACACATTCAGCAGCACAGAGGAAGCATTCTTACACACACGCAGACAGTGCTGAAAGAAACAATCGTAAAATTGAGGAGAAAAGTGCCAGTGACTGATGCAATCTCTCATACAGAGGTAAAAAATTATAAGGCGAAACGTTAAAGTTAGTTAAAAGTGTCAGACATTTGAAGTGAACCGATGAAGACATTGCATGAAGACCCACACTGGCAAATCCTTTAATTGCGTAAAAGTTGTTTTGTATCAAAGCAGCCACTGTATTAACGCAAGGAAACTTGATACTGAGGAATCGCGTTACGTTGCCATGAACCTTTTCAGTTCCAGTAACTGCGTTTATAGCTGCTAGACCACTGGAATTCGCTGGAGACGAAAGTCATAAATACTGATGATATTGCTCTTGGATGACAAAAGTTGTTTTTGGAACATGCTTGCACAAACGTTTGACCGCAGTTGTAAATTTGTGGCTTCCCCAAATAGATGGCCAATGTGAAATGCAGTTTTTGAAAAACATTTTGAGTCATGCTTTTACGCATCAAATACAGTGAGTTGAGCAAAAAAAACATCCTTTGTCATGCCCTAACGTGTATGGGAAGGCATTTTACTGGGGGGAGGAAAAAATTTGCCTTGAATCTAACTTTTTAGATTAATCCGAATTGCCTTGAAAAACAGAGTTTGCCCTAAAATTTTTCACTGGATTGATTATACTTTTTATCATTCAGGATTTTTGATCGACTTGCGCTTGCCCTGAAAAACAGAGTTGCCCTGAAATTTTTCACTGTATTGAAATATTTTTTATCTTTCAGGATTTTTGAGCAACTTGCGCTTGCCCTGAGAACAGAGTTTACCCTGAAAATTTTCAAGCCGGGGGAGCGGCAGCCCCCCTTCCTCCGCTTCGTACGCCTATGGTCATGCCTTTTACACACGTCGAAGATAAACGTGCTAACCTTTCCATAGTGGTGTGGTCCACCTTCGTCCAATAAACTTTCGTTAGTTGTCTACCTGGTAAATCGGTGCTGTGTTAGTTTTCTATTACGCTGATGAAAATGTTAACTTTCTACGAGTCGGCATAACACTTGTTAATTTTTTAAAGGCGCTCCTAAACATTTAAATAAATTTTAAATGTAAACGGGTATCATAATTGCAAAAGCACAATTATTGTATTTTTGCTATGCTAGGAAAAGAAAGACTCGATGTTTATATAATTTTGGAAATAGCCTGCTACGTGGTTGCAGGAATAACCATATTGAAATGCTGTGTTTGCACTCAGGGCTGCTGTTTCAATTCATTTGATGTAGGCTTTTTTTAAGAGCAACTGGTAGTTATCAAAAACCCCAGATGAAACTCGACTGATAAATTATCGGGAATGTTGGAATTGCTTTCAAATGCAACCTTTGAACTACGCAGTTTTTGGTTTGATGTAGGGAGAATGAACTTGATATCAAATCTGAGAAACGAAAACCACAGCAACGCGTCCAAAAAACACTGAATCGTGATGATTCTTCAGAAAGTATTTGTTAATATGTTTTTTCATTACGTCTTTGACACGTCTTGAATTTACAAGTCCACACATTTTTACTCAGCTTATTCGCATTGATACTGCCTTTCTTCTTACGACGTATACTCCAACTTTTCTTTTACGCAGTCGGTATGCGTGGCTTGTTTGCTACAGACGAGCAAACATCGCACAGTAAGTGAGCCAAACACGCGTTTGAGATGAAGTGTTGTGGACAGCAAGGCAAAAATCGTTTATTGGTCCATTACTCTTTTTTTCCTCAGCAAAGAGATTACAACCTTTCCCCTTCAGGGTTTTTGAAAATGTGCGGTTACCTGTAAAAAAACATTTTAAAATTCGTTCGGGCTCAATAAACAGTCTCCATCACGCAACGCAAAAATATTCCCGTTGGCTACCTAAATCTCACATTTGAATATCATCCGTTTAGATTTAGCCTAATGCAGGGCTGAAGCAGGAGCGTCGCTTCACTTGGTCTTGATCTACGCTTCTAAGAACATTTTAGAACAAGTTGTGTTGAAATCTGAAAGCTGCCCTCAACCTTTGGAGAGGTAGTTTCGCCTAAACCCCCTTGTCTGCCGCCCAAACCTTCTGAACTTGCCTGCCTTTAGTTTTCTATTATTGTCTAATATTCTAATAGGAGTCGGGAACCTGCGGGCCAAATGCGTCCCGCTTATGGCCCGCATCAGAATTTTTGTTATCCAGGTTAGAACACAACATCGCGTCAAAATCAAACCCCATATTGAGCAGATGCTTACATGGGCGTAATGAGGTTAGATGGCGCCCGGGGCACGAAGCAATTTGCCGCCCCCATGTTTGAACTTGTGGTCTTTCGGAAGCAAATGTACTGTATTGAAGAAAGTAATTCTGACAATGTTGGGACTTTTGTCGCTCCCGCAGTGATTCAGCGCTCTCATAGCGATTCGGCTCCCGAGGAATTTTGCCCGCTTGCACCTCCTCGTTACACCCCTGAATATATAGACAGTAAATCAAGAGAAGTCTCTCTCGCTCCTCATAGTTATCTTTCTTTATTTCCCTTGGGAAGATAGCGGTAGAATTTTAAGATCTAATTTTTTGCGACCCGCCAGCGATATTCCACTATGCATAATGCCGGCGGTGGCAAATAGGTTTCCCACCCCTTGAAACACCAGCCGCAACAACAGTAGCCCAGTTATTCCAGCGCAACCGACAGACAGGGCCCGCGAGAGTGGGGTACAAGAGGTACATCATACCCGGGCCCGGCAGGTACTGGGGCCCGGGAGGGTGAAAATGCGCACGCTGAATTTTTGCACAATCAAGCCCAAAAGTAATAGTGCAAGGCAGTTGTTGGTAAAACAGTTAATTTACTTCTGAATCTTGACGTGGTGGCTGTTTTATCTTTATTCTGATTACTATATACACAAGAAATACCAGTTTCCAAGAAATACCAGTTTCGATGAAGGCCCCAGAAGCTAGGGGGCCCGGTATCGACCTTCGTACCCCCCTGGTAAACTTTCTCTCAGAGGCCCTGCCGACAGACATGTGATTGTTACCGCCACTGGCGTAATTGACGGGGGGAAAAGGGCGGATTGCCCATCCCCCTGGAAGGCTAAATGTAAAAACAGGGCCCCCACTTAGTTTATATTTCAGTTTTAGTATTCTTTTGGCATTCAGTAGGTTGTTGCTTTTTGCGTTTTGCGGATTATTTTTCGGTGATTTAGGGTTTTAGTATGGCCATCCACGTCCGGATTCACCATCATTTCTCAAGATTGTTTCAGAGTTTTGGCTAGTGGGCCCCCTACATTGGTCAGTGCTCCCTTTTCCACTGAGTATACCCTCACTATCTCAAACCTTTAGAGCAGGCCTGCGCACCATACGGACTGTGTCGCATGTGGCCCGAGAGAGCTTTCTCAATTACAGAAAATGTTGCAACAGTCCGACTTCGGACATATAATTAATTGTCGTTCCAGAATTTCTTTCAAACTAAACAACATGAAATAGATTTGGCCAACGGCAAATTTATGTTGGTCAGTTTGGAGCTTCGAACGTTCTGAGTTGTACAGGCCTACTCCAGAGTCTAGATACGCCACTGGTTACAGCAAGGCTGGTGTTTTTGCAAACAATTGTACATAAAGTTTAACTATGACTGAAAGAAGTGATGGTAACGTTGCAGGTTAAAACAAAGGACTCTGTCGGAAAGTTTCACGCGCTGACTTTTTTGCCATTTCGCGCAGGCACGTTCGTTCAAACACAGACCAGGATGTTTATTGTGCTGTAATCAATGCAAGCTTTCTTTTTTTTAAAAATAAGTTACTGCTAAAACTTGTTTCTCTTGAAATTACCCGGAAGTGAAAATCATTCTTACAGATTTTTTTAAGAAAAAAGAACAGCACAATAACGTGCATTTCAAGGCCTGATGGTTGGTTTAGGGAAAAACTCAGAAATCTTCCCGACATTGACACCTAAAAATTAAACTCAAACTGCAGGCGACTCTAGTGACTGACGTGCAAGTTTCTATTGTTGTGTCACAATGCCGATAATGGCGTCCTCGCCAACCGCATTTCTCTACGGGCATTGTGACAGCCTGCCTATTATTCATAGCCTACCAATAACGTGTTTACATGGCACTTATGATTGTGGCTGTTTCGATTGTGGCCGGCCAAAAATTGTGGGTAATTTGGACCACAATCTGTTGCGCGTTTACAAGACACTTTTTATTTACAGGGCTTGAATAGGACTCGCATCAAAGTGAAAGTAATTAAAATCCCGTTTCCTTTGCAACGACACGTTGTGCCAACACGTCATGACATCATTCTGCCGTTCTGAAGAAATGAATTGGGGATAATTTGTTCTCAACACATTTTTCCAGCCGTACGGAAATTCGAAGCTTCGATAAGCGTTTAAAAAGCAGCATTTTAAAGTTTTGAGGGCTGATTTTCTCCAGCACACAATTCAGAATGCAGAAAGCGCATGCAAAACCGTGAAAGCCGACTTTTCTTCGAGCGATGTGGGCTAAGTAAGAACATGTGATTTGGTGCATGGATGTATTTCAAGCGCTTTTCATCTGCTGTGCACATGCATAAGCGAAACGTTTGACACTTCTGTGCTCACAAGGCGAAAAATCTGCATGGATGTTTGTTGGGAACAAGTAGGCCTGAATCCCTGCTCAGGTAAGGTAAAAAAATCTGTTACCGTTGGCAGTTTTGGTTAAAGTAGGCACAATATCAAAAACACACATAATTTCCCGAACAAAAACGCGGGAATAACGCAAAAGGCACTTATTTGGGTTGAGACATGAAAGTTTGTTATTTTCAGAATAGTTTTGTAAATTTGATACACATAAGGCACCTCTTGTCAAAATGGCACAATTCAGTTACGACAATACCTGGCACACAGCGGGACGCTATCGATCACAAACAAGTTAAAACAAATTGATTTCATGTGTGTAGTGGCGGCAATGCTTCTTCAGGGTTAACGCACGTAACTAGTTCACAGCAAGTTTGTTTTGACAGACTGTTCAATGGCTCGCATGCGGCACCCGGCAAAGTACTTGGACACACAGCGCTTGCAAAAAAATTCTTTTGCACAATCAGTGGCAATGTCCAAATGTGCTATGAAACAGAATTCACATTGCATGTAAACGCTTACCTCTCAGCAGTCTTTGCAGAAGATTCGTAAGTGGTTTTTCAGGCCTTCCGACCGTCGTCGATTGACCTTTGCAGACCGGTTATAGTGCCCGCCTGCATGATTCACATTTCCCTTATGTTTCATTCCGTTTCGCAGCTGTAGCAGCATTCTTAATTCTGCTGTTCCCACGCGATTCCAGATTACATCATTTTATAGATTTTTCTTTTCTTTTAATTATATTATTTTCAGGTACATGCGAGATCGGCTCATTTTTGTAATTAGGATGTTTTGAAAGAGAAAGCGCTCATCATCATTGCGTTGCAGGCCCGTCGCCATGATTTCGCAGCAGGGGGGCTAAAAACCACAAGGCTGGGCCTCGTTTTTTAAATACAATATTGGATGTATGCAGCAACCGGGGGCCAAACGGGAAATGCGGGGGAACAGATTTCAAACGGGAGGACCCGGCACCACGGGCTCCCCCTCTGGCGACGATCCTGTTGCACTAGTGTATTAGCTTCTGGTGTGTATACATTAAACTATCTGGTTGTTTTTTGTTTTGCAAGTCGTTTCTCACACAATTTGATATTCCATTTGTTTTTTACTAATTCCGAAATCTCTAATTTTAGACTTGTTTTGGTGAGTTTAGTGAGTAGTTTTCTTTATCAAATACGACACACATGAAATATCCAATGCACACAAAGCGAAAATTCTTAGCAAACACTTTGCACTTGTATACCAAATAAATGTTCGCGCTTAGTAGTACTCTGGATGGGGTGGAGTATACTATAGCGTTATGCATAGTTTTGACTTTCAGAGTCCAAAGCTTCAGTCCTTCATAGCAACAATAACAATATTTCGTGTCATTGCTGCTCATGTTCGCAGTCACACTGTCATCTGTCAAAAGGTCTAAATTCGACTCTGGGTTCAGCGAGGGTCGATCAAGATCTGAACTGTCCTCGTCAATGTCTTCGTTATTTTCATAACTCTGCATGTTGCGAACCAAAGCGTTCGCAGCATGGTCGATGCAGACAAGAGCTCCACAATTCCGTCACGTGAGCCTCGTCTTCTTTCGTTGGCAAGTTGCGCAGCATTGTCTGGTCGCCAGCAGTTGATTGCTTTTACCGATGTTGCTGGCACCAATCCAGCAGGCAAGGTGTTCACTAACAACAACGTGCAGGCGTTCTCTGACTAATCCAATTTCACAAAGTGGTCAGTGCAAAATCAGGTCGACTCCCTTCCCAAACGCAATTACTGCAAAGTAGCAGTCTTGACACGGTCCCCAACCACGCCATATGCTCGCTCCAGTTTAACTATATCGACACCACAAGTTGAACAGGATTCATGGCGGCAAACAGGAGCGGATCCAGGGGAGGGCTATCGCCTCCCCTAAAACTTACAAAAGTTACTTTATTTACCATGATATTGTACAATTCGGAAATCAGCATTCGCCATATAAAGCCATTTTACCGTCCATTGTGTTTTCACAGCAGTGTTGTGAAGTATACTTCTCTTTTACAGTGGTGAACCAGTAATGAGACTTGACTACCAAATACAGGGTGACACAAAATAAACGGTCATCACCAAAAATCGAACAACTTCCAAAATTTTATTCAGGTTGACACGAAACTTCAGCTACATTAGGTCAAGCTTGTGTAGCAGACATCTCCAAAGTTTCAAGTCAGTACGACAAAAACTCTTTGTTTCACTGGCGCTCAAAAAATGTGCTCCAAATGAGCTCCCCGGCGCTACAGGCACATTTGGATCCGGCAGGCAAAGTTCTCGATGACCCTCCCGCATTCCTCCCTTGGGATCGCTCTTATTGCTGCTGTGATTGTTGCTTTCAGGTCAGGGATAGTCTGGGGTTTGTTGCCATACACGCTGTCCTTAAGGTATGCCCACATATAAAAATCTGGGGGTTCAAGTCCGGTGAATGCAGCTCCCCTGCGGGTCACACTTGCGGCTGATACAGTCGGTCAGGGAAACGCTGCTGTAGCCATGCCAATGATTCATTTGAGGTGTGGTGGGTGGTACCATCCTGCTGGAACCACTGGAGGACCCTGACGACCCCTCTTCGTCGACTAAGTGCTGAACAGAACTTGCCAAGCACCTGGACATATCTCTCGGTGCTGATTGTCACAGACCGCTCATTGTTGTCCTCGAACCAGAATGGTCCAATGATGCCATGTTTGGAGATGGCAACCCAGGCAGTGCACTTCACAGAGTGTAATGGCCTTTGCAGACAGTGCTCAGGGGGTGTACTACCCCAGAAGATGTTGTTCTTAGAGTTCACGTGACCTGACAACAGAAAATCTGCCTGGATCATTGAGTGGACAGGAAATTCAAGACATCCGAACCGTTCTTTGAATTGCAATTGAGCTGCGTGGATAGACTTCTGCCGAAAATATGCCTCAACTATAACTATCTTTTGCTCAGTAGTCCATGGCATCTCGAAGGTCAAATTTGGTAGACTCTTAGAACATTAATTCTACTTGGTAAATCTGAAAAATAAAAAGAATTGATTAATTATTTCAAAAGTTATTCAAGTT
>Ga0210059_1000605_pt1 | contig 47409 bp, 32 predicted proteins | sample Ectturendosymbi2_FD_188042 | JGI IMG/M metagenome (GOLD analysis project Ga0210059, IMG submission 188042) | Ecteinascidia turbinata endosymbiont from Florida, USA - Sample 2 (SPAdes) (version 2) | ecosystem: Host-associated > Tunicates > Ascidians > Unclassified | place: Key West, Florida...
GACCCTGTTTCCTTAAACTGCCTAATAATTCTTGCAACGGTGGTTTGACCCACTTTATAAATCTTGGAAATTTCTCTTGTTGATGCCTGGCAATGCTCATGAAGAGGCAAAATACTGGCATGCTTTTTTGGTGAAAGATCTGACATCAAAGTTTGACCACTTGCTAATGTCGATTCTGCAAACACTGAGATAGATTAAAGTACCTTAACTAAAACTTACGCAAGCAGCAATTGTGACGTCATAGGATACATTATTTTTTGTGACAATAGATTAAAGTACTTTAACTAAAACTTACGCAAACAACAATTATGAGGTCATAGGATACATCTATTCAAAACAAACTTTCAAACTATTTTCATTAACAAAATTTGAAGTGAGTCAATTAATTTGCACAATACTGTAGGACCCAAGTCTGTTTCACACCATTTCCTGATTCGTATCAAACACTAGTCCACCTGATGTCTATGATCTTTTTCTGGAAATCCTGTTGTACGAAAAGCGAACTAGGATAAGAGTTATTTTAAAATATATAAGAACATATAGTGTTAACTGGTTCTTCGTAGCTTTGCATAGTCGCTTAATGTCCCTCATTGAGTATAGAATACTGCTTGTCATAAGATCTGGCTTTAATGTAGGTGGGTGAAGAAAGCAAACATCGACATTTAGTGTAAAACATACATATTTTTTTCAGGAAAAATTAGAGGCAGAAAAGCAAATGCTTACGACCGAACGCCAAATCCTCGAGACAAAAGGAAAGCAAGTGGCTCAGCTTTTGAAGCAAGTCACCGACCTGTAGTTGCAATTAAGAGATTGTTGATTGCAGAAAAACTTTCATTTTTGAAGATTAGTACATTAACTCTAAAGAACTGAGGCTGCCTATAGGCGAAATATACATTACAGCGGCTGATTTTTTATAGAGTAAGGGCCCCATTGTTTGATAGAATAGTAGGCAAGGGATCAAGTATCATTCCCATATTTAAATTCAAAAGATTTATGAATTATAAACTGCAGATTTTTGAAAGTTTGCATAAACGACTACTTTTAAAACATACTAGCGACCCTGCCTAATACCATGCTGGTTGGTGACTTCGAATCAGCCGAATGAGAACACAGAGAGAGGAATAAAGTTACAGATACAGCACATAAAGGTGAAGTCGTCGTAATCTTTCCAACAACTGGTCTAAATACTACGAACCTTAATCAGGATTTCGAAAAGACCTTGATAGGTAGAGATTGCTGTGGGAAAACTCTCCTGATGTGTGGGGGTTTTTCATTCCTATTTCTTCCTGATGGTGGCATACTTAACGCATGTCAATCAAGAAAACTGAGACGTCAAAGCCCCATGGCTTAAATGTCTTTGGGAAGGAGTGGGATCAGACAGTTTAATTTGGCGGGCCGCTGGGGCCCAATCATATTGATGCTGTTACTACAACAAAGCATAGTGGAAATTTCCGGGCGTCAAACAAAGCTTCAGAGAAAGCATGGGGTGTCAAGCCAATTTTTTGATGGAATTGCCCTTTTGCACCCACCTAGATCACCGATAGTTCTCAGGAGAAGCATGCTCCAGGGAAAGAAAAATATAGCCGCGTATACTATATAGATGTAATGACAAAAGAGGTCAGGTATTTATTCAAAGTAATTGGAGAAAACTGTCTATCGAAAGGATAGACAGAGACAAAACATCTATAGGAAACGCGCGAGACACTATAGTGACTCTGAATCACCTTTTTATTCATAATTCACGAACCGCGGAAGCACGCGCTGTTCGTTTCAGGAGACTGCAAGCAAAGCAAATGTATGCAGACGCGCAACTGGTTGACACTTTGATAAACAGTAGATAAGTAATGCAAACAACAACTAAATTACTTTTATAAATGCCTTTGGAACAGTGGCGGTTCTGAGGGGGCCTGGGTGGGCCATGGCCCTCCAGATATTTGGCTGACCCCCTGTTTGGCACTCCAGTTTTGTGCTTAATTTTACAATCATCTTCGTTTGATTGACATATGCAGCAGATGTAACGTTCAGCCAACAAAATGTTACACGATTTGAAGACTTTCTGGCGACGGTTCTGACGATATTCACAATCCTATGTTGGGTTTGATAAAGTTAATCATAGCAAATCAATCTTCATTACAACGGAAAATCACCATGCAGGGTAGTCATTTATGTTGGCCCCGCAGTGTCCCCCGCCAATTTTTTCATTCTAGAATCGCCACTGGGTAGGGAACCTACAGCCAGCGTGAACATTTGATGTGGCCCGCATCAGAATTATTCGTTACCTGAGTTTGGTCACAACATCGCATCAAAACGAAGCTCCATGACAAGCAGATATTTAGACAGCAAGTCAAGAGAAGTCACTCTTCCGCACAGTTACACAAGGTGGAATTTTAGGATAAAATTGATAAGAAAAGCTTAATACAAAACCAGATGAACCGAAAAATAAGTGGAAATGATATAAAAATGAAGACTAGCCCAGATATTGCTGTTGCATGCCTTATTTAGTACACCTCAACAAGTGTACCATTTATTCTCTCATTCAATACATCGGCACCATAATTGCACACCGAGACTGTTGTATATTTCTTGCCTTTTACGCAGTAGCGCAACCAAGGCCCGTAGCCAGGTTTTAAGGTTTGGGGGCGAACATTTTAGGGGGAACGATTTTTGCATTGTATTATCTTAAAAAACAACAACATTAAAAATTCTTCTGGGCACAACAAAATTTGGCGGGCACTGCCCCCGTAGCTATAGGGCTGGCACCTCATCATTGTTCGCACTGGCCGCAATGATCTTGTGCTTAAAGCCAGTGATGACTCGTATCTTTGCTTGATACAACCAGGCCCGTAACCAGCTTGGGACACCAAGGGGGGCGAAGAGTTTTCTGAGAGGGGCCCAAATTTTTTATACTATGTCCAAAACATTTTTCCAGGGGGGCGAAAAATTTTCTAGGGGGGCTTCTCCCCCTGGTTACGGGCCTGGATACAACACATCTAGCTATTTTATAGGCATTATAGCCATTTTTGGGGGAGTAGACATATTTATAAGGTTTCATTTAACATTACATTTTTTATTTAACCATTTCAACTGGTTACCTGAAATACACAAATACAGTAATTACAAACTTTGATAACCATCGAGTTTATACTGCAAACAAATCTTATTACACTACAACTCATCCACTGGCAGGGGCGGATACAGCCAGTAAGGTTAGGAGGAGATTTCGGTAGTCAAGTCTCAAAACAGTTTTGTTACTGTAAGAATGATGAAGTATATTCCACAACACTGCTGTGCTGTAGGGAGAGGGGGTATCGCCCCCCTGTCCTGTTAATAATTCTTTTAAATTGTAAATCGACTTTACGGACGCGCTGTATCTCCAAGTTCAAAAAAAGTGAAAATCATGGGCGTCCGCAGAAACTTTTCCAGGGGGGGCAAAGTCGACATTTTGCTTATCATTTTCACGTTGTTGGCGATGCAACGCAAATGGACGTATACAAAAAAGAGAATGTTCAATGTCACGGTAACAGTTGCATACAGTGTTTTCCTTGTAAGAAAACTTTACAGTGAGCAAATGTTTGCTTTAGTGAGCATGGATTTTTAAGACTGAGTTAGCAGAGTCCTAAATGGATTGTAACTTTGTCAATTTTTAGAATAAGTGTAAAAACTTGTGAAAATACGAACAAACTACACATTTAATTCAAATAGCTTCTCGTTGGTGTCGTGCTTTTCCAATGATTTGGAATGCTGCAAGTGCGCGAGATGAGATTAGAGATAGAGATAAGCAAATGGTCTGGTGTTACTGCGCATTTGCGCACCTTTAGACGGAGCATTGACTGTAAAAATGCGTTTTGTTTGCAGCAATGCTTCTTTTTCACTCATGTTTCTTTACACATAGTGTAAACCAGGGTAGGGCAAACATATTCAATAGAAGAGTGATTTGCAGAAACCAAAAACACCAGCGAGCCTCAAAACCAGTTTGTAGTGTCAATACAAAAATGGCAAAGAATGTAAGTGTTACATTAATTGATGTACAGTAATTTGTCAGTCTTAAGTTTTTGTTTGATTTTCTAGTGCACGAAAATCTGGACAGTACGTTTGTTAAAGCTGTGCAAATTAATTCTCCCAAGTGTTCATTTCTCAAGGTTGCACGGTGGTTTAATTTTACGAACTTCATTAGAGAGAAAAAATCACAGCAATATGTTGTGCTATATGCAGAAATGGGTTATACACTGGTATTTTAAATTCTGGGTGTTTACTCTCTGGAACCTGTCGCCAGAAATTAAGTGTAGAGTGGCATTGACTCAAGTTTGTTTTGAGCCAGATTTTTTTGCATTTCGGTCAGTTTTGCTTCTACAGCAGACAAGTTTGTTACAAACGGTTAGCGAACTGGACAGATACATTAATATTGAATGGATTTACAAGGAATGTAAAGCATGGTTTAACTCTTGGAAATGGTCAAATCTGACTTGGAACTTCTCCAATAGTCTTACAATTTATTTCAATATTCTTCCACTTTGTGGTCTGCAATTGCCTCTTCGCGAAAAACATTATTTCTCATTCTGACATTGGGAAAATGAAAGAAAGCTTTCAACGATGTGTGTCTTAAGTATTTTTAATTTTCTTCTGGGAACTAAAGTAACCTTATTTGCGATTTTGGTTCACTGTCGTTTTTATCAAATCGCGCAGACTCCTTGGTGACCAGTGTTTCCTCCAGTGATGGAGTCTAGAGAATTGGTCACGGTCTCGAGACTTGGTCTCGGTCTCGAGACTCATTTTTGCGAGTCTCGGTCTCAAAGGTTTCAGGTCTCGAGACTTTGAATATTGCAAAAAATGGTTTATTAAAATTTCTATAATCCAACGATTTTTTGTTTATTGCATTTTCAGGTAAGAAACAACCAAAATAGTCGGAAAAATGCCAGAAATTTGAAAAAAAATTCAAGTCAGAAGTCATGACGACACATTTGTTAAAAATTTCGGCAAAATGCACAAATTTTGAAGTCTCGAGTTTCGGTCTCGAACTTCAAGTGTCGAGTCTCGGAGTTTTTGATGAAGTCTCTCTCTCGTCTAGACAATTTAACCATGTCTCGGTCTCGAAGGTTAGGTCTCGACTACATCACTGGTTTCCTCTAAGGTGCGCAAATGCGCAGAAACACCAGAATATTTGCGCAATGAAATCTTATTTTTGCGCACTTGCAAGATTCCAAATTTGATATCGTATACACATCGCATAGCCCTTTCGAAGCGTTTCACTGGTTATGTGTCTACATGGTTGTGAAATTGCATGCGCACTAAAACAAACGTTTGCTGAATGTAAAATTTTCTTACAGGGACACTGCTGGTGACTAATTCACGAACTTGTGAAAACACATTTTGATAAATGAAACAAACGTTAAATATGAGGCAACAACTCTCTATCAATTTGAGATATTGCTATCCAATATTCATCTAGAAGAGCCACACAAAATATGTCGGCGACCAGCAGTTCACCCACCACTGGTACAAACCTATATGGCCTACCCCTATCAGCAGTCGCTGTCTTACTACATTACCTGTCAAGATGTCTGCGTTCAATAGTTACATGCGGCAAAACGCATACTACTGTGACTTGAAGTGCATCATCGAAGATTTGTTGCCATGTTAATGTTACGCAACAATGGCCAATAGCAAAACAATTCGCTCGCGAGTTCCGCAACCTGCCTCTGCAGGCAAAGAAGCGGATTTAGTGAACTGCAAGCTCATAACTGCATGTTACCTGACCATTGTGCAGTGTGTCACATCGGCAAATAAGCTGTCATTGCAAGAATTAACCCAACTAATCAAAATCAAACAGCTGATTTCACGTTTTCCAGAAATTTTGCCTTCTTAGTCCCAATTTCCGGGGGGGGGCAAATGCCCGTTTTGCACCCCTTGCGGACGCCCATGGTGAAAATGTAGCCTATTATTGATTTTAACAAATATTTTCAAGATATTAATTTTGTTGGGGTTTGTAGAGAAAATATCTGATTTTGTTTCGGAGAAAGCTTTAGCTTACTCAGGTTGATTAGTGACGAAACGCTGTGATATATGTACTCCATGCTTTTTGCACTCGTTTTTTTTTGTTCATTTCTTGTTGCCCTAATTACATCAATTTTCAGTTTGCAAATGCAAGCCACAAGTAGTTTTCTTGTTGAAAATGTATCTGATTGTTGTACTTCACGGGCGATTTTTCTGACGAGAGCCAGTCTGCTTTCTTACGCCATTGCGATAAAGATAAACGCTGTCATCCCTTTTTTGAAAGACAACCTAATATGGCGATCTCATCGGTTGTGTTGATAGAAGACATTTCGACCAATCAACAAGAAACCAAGTGCTAAATGCTAGTTTCATGCTATTGATGACCGTAGCGAGATGAAAAAATTGCATTCTGAACGCTGCGAGCACGTTAGTTTGCTCTGCCTATATTACATTAAGCTTCAGACGATTTACCTACAAATCAAAAATAAATCATGGAATAAATTCCGCCGGAAGTTTTTTGCGTTTTTCATGGATTTCCGTTGTCTACGCCTGAGTTTGCTATGTTTTGTTAATTGAAATTCATTAAACCACACCAAAATAATTTTCTGGTCTTGTTATGCACTAGGGCAGGAACAGGTTCATAAAAATTTGGTTAGTAAGATACAATTTGTGTCAAAGACAAGTGGGACAAAATTGGCAAAGCACACCTGCCTCGTTCGAGAGCTGAGCGCATGGTTAGCCCAGATAATTTCCTGTTTATGAATGCCATTGCGCCCTATTCGCAACCACTTCTGAAGGCTACTTGAAATCTCTTCAACATAATTACCGTGCACCTTCACACAGACAGTAGCGTAAGTGACTGGGGGCGAATCTTTCAAGCTAAATGTTAACTGGACTCCCACTTACCTTGTATTGCGGTTTTAGTAATTCCTAAAACAATAGTTTTGGTTTTCAGTAGTTTTTTTTTTGCGTTTTTCGGAGTATTTTCCGGTGGTTGGAGTTTTGGTATAGCCATCCATCCACATCAGGATTCACCATCGTTTCTTAATTTTTTTCTGAGTGTTGGCTAGTGTAACCCATTCAACTAAGTTTTCCCCCAGGCTCAAAGCTCTAGATACGCCACTGCACACAGGTTACTAGGAAAGACTTTCAGTGATATCTGTGTGTGAGGGTAGTCGGCAGCAGTCACTCAGTTGTGCTTTACCTTAATCGCTCATATGATGACCAAATGCAGGTTTGAAGGAATATACAAAAACTAGAGTATGCCGGTCGAGAAGTAAATCGGCCAGAAAATTTTGAAAGAATCTCTTAGGACATCTTTATCAATTGTGCACTGGTCGAGTAAATCAGCCTGGTTGCTAAAAGACACGTACCACCATCGCACTAATCCTGTAATACAAGCAACCTTCGTTGGCATTGAGACTACTTAACTTCAACGCAGGTCGACAAAGCTGCGCAAGACCCATTGGGTCAACAAGGGTGATGAATCCTTTACTGAACCAATACCATCAAAACTGCGAGTGCGAGTTGTTCCCGAACAGTTATAGGGATGATGAAAAATCAGTTCGAGATAAGGGCAGGCCCATAACCAGCTTGGGACACCAGGGGGACGAAGAGTTTTCTGAAATGGGCCCAAATTTTTGAACTATGTCCAACATATTTGTCCAGGGGGGGCGAAAATTTTCTAGGGAAGGCTTCTCCCCCCTGCGCCCCCCTAGTTACGGGCCTGGATAAGGGCAAAACCAAAACAGATAGACACCACAAGCAAAGCATCGTGTTGGCGCTGGTCTGCACACCAGTTGAGTTGCTTTGGTGGAACTCCAACATCTCGCCGGATTTTTCTCTAACGGAAGATTGTTAACAACGTTCTCGCACGAAAACTTGAAGCGCGTCCAACGCTGACTTGAACGAGCGCTACAAACTCTAGCAACGAAAGAGAGTTCGGACTTGACGCTTCTCCCACTAACGAAGTCCAACATGGTGCGGTGCTCGATAGTAAGCGATAAATAGTAAATTGATTTCACGAATTATGTCCACCTTGGATGAATGAACAACCGCGCGTTCAAAAATCCAGTTTCAAAGTTCGTAAAATGGATATACACAGAAACGCTAAAAGGAGTCGTCATGAACAACGCGTGCGGTTTAATGAGAACGGAGGACCATGTGTTGCAGCTAGGTTGAAATATTTTCTGTTACTTCACAAAACAGGAAGCTTTATGCTCCAAAGCACAAGCATTTCGTTTCGTGGAAATAAACGCAATACAGCGGAGCGACAACGTAACTACTTCTTGCATGTTTCCACACCGCCTGTGCCCGGCAGATGAACAGAGAGCACACTGTGGAGGCACCAACCAATCCCAGGCAAGCATTCATTACGGAAGTCTTAAATGGCGCACGGTGGCGTCAGTGATCTTGAACTGACGTTTCAAACGTTCGTACCAAAGACAACGAAAGCGGTCGATAATCTCGCGGGTCGGCCGAGCTCGGTCCGTGATTTCAATTGTCCTGGTCCATGTTACTAAAAAGAAAGTTAGCCGCTTGCTCCACGTTCTTATCGAAAGCCATGTACGCTTGCAAGCAATCAGTTTCGCTGAATCCGAGCTGCTTTAGCTGCAAAAAGTTGAAAAAGTCGAAGTAAAATCGTGTTGGCACAAATCGTTACGATTTGAGTACCTCAATAACACACACATAAAAAAAAGAATAAAAACAATTATAGTTAAAGGCCACAATGTTTCAAAATAAAGCCACCTCAACAACAGAACTGAACAAAGCTTGAGCATTCTTTCGATTAGCAAGTGGCAACTGCCAACTCTGAGCAAAGTTATTACAACAGTTCAGTAAACCACTTCAACGTGGTGACGAAACCAACATAACATCAGGTACGTAAGGAGTCGCGCTTACGCTGTAACATGCCGCTAATTCCGTTTCAGGCGATCGCTTTTGATCAACACATCCGTTACGCGCAGATCATTAGATAAGAAAGCGCACGTTACCTGTTCGATGTCTTGTTGTTCCTGTGGTGTTACTTGGACGAACTGTGGCTGTTGTTGTTCATCAGGCAAAGTGTTGATAAAACTGATAAACTCTGTCTGGTGTTGGCGGATGTACTGAAAAGAGACAGCAAAGCATACGCTTTTCCGCCACCCCCGCATAGAAAACAAAAAGCGACGAATAGGACTTAAGCTATGACTTCAGATACGTAACATTCAGGAATGAAACACAAAGCAGATCTTACATCCAAAAGCTCAGGGTTCTGCTGCCCGATCTGTTGCATGTATGAGACAAGAAGAGATGGATTTCCTCGCACCGCCCTGGCCATCATGAGCAGAGCCCGGTTGTTACGAATCGTATCGAATACGCTTCCTGCACAGTAAGGCATGCCTTGTAAATATGACGCAACTTTCACATCACACAGCTTCAGCGAAATGGCAGGTCGTTGATGAAAAATGTTGGTAGTTTTATCGCTTTGCTTGCTGCACCGAACAGCTGCATGCATAATGCCAACAAGAGAAAGCACAAACAAACCCTCCGCATCTCCTTCCGTGGGATTTTGAGCAGGTGGATTTGTCGGGGCTGCAGGAGCGTCTGGAAACAACGAAAGAAATTTTATGGATGACATTAAACTCAGCTCTGATTAATATTTTACCGAAAACGTTTCTTCGCAGCAACAAATTACAAAGCTTTTCAGGGTAAATGGTTTTGCAAAATACCTATTTATTGTCGCAGCTGCAGTACCTCCACATAGAAGTTACTCGGAGTACTTTTACCTTGGGCCGGAGGTTCCGTTGGTGGCCTTTGAGTGAGGCCTTCGGGAATACCAGTCATTAGGTACTCGGCAGCTCTATCGGGGTTGTTAAAACTGGCTCGGAGGGCATTTTCCACTTCATCCCTTGGATAACCCATTGCCATAATGTTTTCGACAAGGCTTTCGTATTGCTCTCCAGTCACTGCAACATAAATAGCAATCAGCAACATGCTTCGTTAATTCGCAAACATTGTGCAACGTTGTTTATCACGGGCAGTCATCTGATATAAGAACGTTTAAATATATATTTGACAACCACCTGCTTGAATCGAACGACATTCTCCCTCCAAAGTGTAATGCAGTAAGTTAAAAGAACAGATCGATCGTAACATTCGCAGACGATTAAAATTTACACAAGATCGCTGCACCTTCCGTGTTTTTAAGCCTGAGTTCTTGCTGCCGGCGGGTGCGACAAATCAGCACCAGCGCCTGCACGCCTAACTAGCACCAACAAGTTCCACCACCAGCAACAGAATCAATGAGCATTTAACCTACTAAGCATCTTAGGGAGCACTGGGTCATAAAGGCTGCTACAACACAGCACAGGGTGGCAGAACTGCGTGGCGGTCCGATATAAACTGAAACAAACAAACATTGCAGACCAACACACTTCATGTATTTTTTTCCAAAACTCAACCAGCAGTTTTCCATGCGCTGAACGCAGCAAACATCAGATTCCGTTTCCTATCACCCAAGCTTTCTTCATGCCCCACGCCTTGACCAAACAACTACTCACAAGTACCAGCATTTGACGTATGCGGATCGCTGGAGGCGGTCGCTGTCGCATCGAACTGGGTCGCAGGCAATTGATGGCCTTCTAGAACAATGTCCAACGTCTCTTCCCAACTTTTCTCTAATGAGTTAGCAAGATCATTGAGAGCTTCAACAGCAGCGATGTCCTTCACATCTTCCTCATTCTGTGGAGCAGCCGACGCCAAGAACTCATCAACACCTCCAGCCTCTCGCACACGATTGCGAAGCACCTCCAGTTGTGCGGGAGTGATCTCATCAGACAATGCAGAATAAGATCCTGACTCAAGATTAGGTAGCTGAAAGCTTTCCTCTATGCTGCGTTGGATCATCTCTTGAATGCTTTCCAACGATTCAGGAGGAACGAATGAAGGCAAAGCTGGCAGGTCAATAATAGATGGCAACACCGCATTTCCATTTCCAGTGCCAGAAAAAATAGCGTGAAGCTCGTTCTCAAATTGTTGCCACTCATCTTTTTCATCATAAAGATAGCACGACATTAAAACTACTATTACATCATGGCTGACCCACACTGAAATATGTCACAACTATCCCCCAAAAAGGAGCATTTTTGACAATATTAAAGACAAAAAATTATCTTCAAGCGAATGCAGTACTGCGTACTTCTATTCTTGGTCATACTGCGAACCACAATATGGTTATCAGCAGGCAGACCGCAATGCGACAGAAAATAGCTTTCTACAAAGAAAAATCTCGAAACAAAGCTTTGATTAAACAGAAGTAGCCAAAACATCAAAGAAACTGCTGTTTGGAGCAGAATTAACTTGTTCTTGCAAAGTCGTATAAACAACAACACAACAAACAATGATTTGAATGAAATGATATTGGACGTTTCGAAAAACAACTGCATTGATTGTCAGCAATACCGTTAAAAAATACTAGAGCGTTGTATTACAGATGGTTGATTTACAAATTCGCTGAGTTTTCAGAAAAGTAGCTCTTTTTGCACAAAACTGGTACTTGCTGCTAGGGCTTGAAAAAATGTAAATTTCCTGGGAAGCTTATCGAGATTTCCCGTGGGCCGCAAGTTGAAGACTTTCGTCCCTTTATGACGCCACAAAAAGAATTTGTTTTCTTGTTGCACTTTCAGAGTCTACGACTGCGTTCAATTGATCAACTTGAATCAATTCACATTCAACGTGTGAACAGTTGCATAGGCGCAGTGTACCACGCCACCGCTTGGTACGCAAAAACGAGATACTGACGGAGTGCAAAAGCGGTGGATGCGGCAAATTCTCGAACTGAATCCTCACATGTAGAAATCGGGAAGCGCCTTACCGGCAAATCATAAATGCTCGCGGGAAATACAATGTTTTGTGTGGGCACTCTCTGGGACTTTTTAAAGACTATTTTAGAGTTGCAGATAACGTATCTAAGTAATGTACATCAGTGGTCTCGATCGCAAATTGCTCCGAGGGCTAAATGAGGACTAGTAAAGTAACCCGAGACCGAGCATTACGACGCTTACGCAGCAGTATATGGGCTGCTTATATATGAAGCTTCGCAACGATCGCCGGCATTTTGAAAACCTTAACACAGTTTCTAACAACCAATAAAATCGCTGTTAGTAGATTAATTAAATACTTATAGACACCAAACACTAAAGATTTCCTTTGGATAATAAATTTTAATAATCTCTTAACGCAAGGTTTGAAGCATTGTCTTTAGCAAATAATTTTGCCCTAATTATTGATAATTTTGTGCTGCCTACACCGAGTAATATTTATTGCTTCATCATATACAAAGCCAAATAAGTTGCGTGTCTACGCAACGCTCGTATACACTCACGTAGTTCTTCAACGTGTTGGCCTTAGTGCCCTCTAACTACATGTGCCATAGCAGCAATATGCAAACTCACAGCTTTTCCCGTCTCAGTAACCGGCATATCACGCTATATCACCTATGACATGCGACCAGCGACTACATGAGGCGACCATTATTACGTACGCGTAACTTTTCCGTTACAAGACCAGATATTGGGCCACCTTGACGCAGCGAGGAAACACGTACAGTGCGTCTTGTGATTTTCTTGCAATTCTTTGCGTGTTATTAGATTTTACTTGACTTGCAGCTGATTAATTTCCCGTGAGCATATATCAGGGGTGGCCAAACTGCGGCTCTTTGAGCTTTCCGAAAAATTTTATATTTGTTTTTTTTTTTACGCATTGCAAAGCGCAGAAATGTTGTAAAGTGGTGATGTGGTAGCTAGCGTGCCGTACAGTATTACTTTTGCAAGTCGTTCCAAAAAGAATTATGATGTCACAGAAGCGTAGATTGCAAATAAATTCGCGTTTTTAGATTTTTATGTTGCGTCTCTTTGTAACTTGGGTTTTACGATATGCAGCTCATACATGGAGCAGGTTTGGCCACCCCTGGCTAATACGATTTCCCGGGAAGGTCCTTCCCGATTTCCACACTTTATCCAGCCCTGCTTGCTACGAAAACACCGCATTTCTAATAGCTGGCTGCTATATATTATCACTCAAACAGATGACACCTTTCGACGGCACTTGCTCCTTGCATCGATTCTTTGGAAAATGCATGTTGATTGGTGTCTAAGGTGCTATTTACTTGTAACAATGAAAGAACACGTCCAAAACCATTCAACAAGGTGCTCTAATCAACACACTACCGTGGTTTGTTCAATAAAGCAGTCCACCAATATAAGCCACTTTCACAGAATAAACATAACCATTTAGCTTGTACTCAAAAAATACACGAAAGGTAAAAAGAGAAAATTATGCTTTTTAGCGTCCTCGGGATATATTTTTTTCTCTCCTTTTTTGAGAAAAGGAGGGCATGTGCAGGCAAAGAGGACGCATGGTACTGGTAACCCTTTTAAAAAACAATTAGGAAAAGCACTAGACATTTTTTAAAGAGCTGATCAAATTTGAGATGTTCTTTTGACTTTTGCCAGCTTCGCTGCGTTGCTTCAACAAAACCCACAATGAACGACAAGTAGTTTTTGTTCCTGGCCAAACTGAGATCTACCATAATTTCACGGATCAGAGTCAGACCCAATCACTACGCGGCAAGCACAAGCTGGTGCAGTGTTTCATGACATCCAGGAACAAGTTAAAGGGAAAAAGACCTCGAGCACAGTATTGATGAGAGTGCACTTCAACTTGTTAAGTCGCACAGACCAAAAACTCACCCAAGGCAGATTCTGACGCGGAAACAGCTGAGGCAGGGACATTGGCAGTTTCAGTGGTGGGAGTGCTTCCAGGAGTTGTAGCAGGTCTGGAGTTTCAAACAAGAACTATTTAACAAATGTAGAACCATGATGGACCTTTCTACTAAAAATTACAAGATCTTGCTTCGCAGAGCACCCATATAATTGTCAAGCAATTGCAAGTAAGATGTTGCTACTAATTTTCAGTAGCCATCGTGCAGAAATTGCATAGCAGCCAAATTCTTTTGAGTTTGTAACTATAAAACACAGTGATGTTGAGTTTTGCATAACACCATTCAGAACATTTTCTATTTGCCTATTGCCACTAACGATGCACAAAAGACATTAACGAGTATCTCATCAAAGTTTTGCACAGTATTTTCGCAGAGGATTTCTTCACACTTCTTGCCAATAAGCAGTTACTATTCCATTATGTCGATAGCACTCAGATGTTCCATAGCAAATGGCAGGGAGCATGGGCGTCGGAAGGATTTTTTCCAGGGGTGGGCCAAAAGTGGTGAAATTTCATTTTACCCGCTTTTTTTGCTAAAAACTGAACAGAAAAATGTCAAATTTCAAAATCCAGGAAGGCTTTGGCTCCCCTCTTCCTCCCTTCCGACGCCCATGACAGGGAGTAGGGTTGCACAAGATTTTCACAAAAAAATAAGCCAATAAAACAGATTTAATCCAGCAAGGAAAGAATAAATCTAAGACAGCTTGCAAATCAGTTGCCTACTGTAAACACAATAAACATACGTTTGTTGGGTGGCTGCAGGTGTAGCACTTGGAGTTGACACTGGTGTAGAGTCAGTGCTATCTGCTGTAGTGCTTGTTGTTGATGTGTTTGGTTTCACTTCATTACTTGCTGGAGCTGCTTTAGGCTGTAAAATATCAAGCAACATAGTATGAGTCAACAATCACATGTTTAGTAAGAAGGTCCATGGCTTGGATCATGCTCGGAATGGCAATATTTGGCGCCGCCGTTTTGGCGCTGGGCCGTTTTGGTGCTAGTGCGTATCTGCTTGATTACTATTACGCACATGTTGCCTCTAGAACAGTCTTTTTTCCATCTTGCGCGGATGATTTATAAAAAGGCAACTGTTTTTTTAAAGAAAGCAACAAACAGTGTGCATTTGCATTTGTTTTGAGATGAGATTGTATGTCTGTATTTTCAGACTTTAACGAAGTGCTTTTCTTAGAACTAATAAATTAAATGTGAGGCAGCACACAAAAGTGTTTGCCGAATTTGGAAGTAACCATCCAGTTATCCGGAATTCATTGATGGTATCAGACTCACGTGCACCTCTTCAATATTTGCGAGGTCTAGCTTGCAATTACGATATAAATTGAAGTTTTATCCCTGTTTTTTTTAAACGGCTTTTTTGTCCCATTTTCATTGCACAAATTTGTCAGTCTCTGCACTGGCTCCAAATAGTCGTCGCCAAAAAGTACCCGACCTTATCATGCTATCCTGATCACACACAACATTTAAATGTTTAAGTCACAATCAACGCACCTTTGCCACCATTGCCACCACAAATTTGGACTCTTCCATATTGTACTCAGCAAGGGTTTTTGCATCATCCAGAATCTTGCCTTCAAAATGTATTCTGAGTTTATCTTTACAATCACTTTGAAGCAACAACACAAGATCTACAACTACAAGGCATGGCATGAATGAAATATACACTGTATTTATTGTTTCATAAAACATTGAGGACATAGAATGCAGTTGCATTTAAAAGGAAACATAAGTTACCTTCATGCTTATTACACCAAAGGCTATTCCATGGTTGGCGTTAGCATGTTGTCCACCATAGCGTGACTTAATGTAGTATGTAAGCATGTTAAAGATTCCAAGCAATAATAGTTGTGATGAATGACTAAGAAATATCAACCAAAGCAAAAAAGCTATTTTGAAATCTACACCAAACACCACCATATCCACATCAAACCACCAACACCAATCAGTAGTTTATAACATAATAAAACAGTTTATATTACTCTGTATAAGCAATAGTAATACTCAGCAACAACAGATCAGTCAGATAAGAAGCTGCTTTCAAGTAACTTCACTCCACAAGTGAAAGAAGCAAGGAATCAATCACAAATTTTTAATAGGAAATCGATTTCACGTAACACTACGCATCGTTAGTCCTATCATCTGCAAGCAATGCTAACAGGTGTGAAATGTAGAAAGGCCAACACAAGTTCAGGGAAAGTAAACAACCTCAAAACTGCAATGAAAAAACTGCGCAGACCCAACCGCGACAAATGAAACAAAACCAAAACGTCTTGCTAAACTACATGCAAAGGCTACACAAGAAAACATGGTTCATTAAAAAATAGCAATGAATAGGTCTGGTTTCAGACTTAAAACTTTAAACATCATCATGGCAAAACTATTCAGCACACCTGCATAAATTAGTTTAAGGCCATTGACTGGAAAATTGTCCTTTCCTTTCGCTGATTCAATTTTTTCTTTTAGTGCTTTTACCTGCATGACAAGCAATAGATAAGACTAGTATGCAAAATAGAAAACAAGAACTAGCTCAGGAAGCAAGTATTTCAAAAAACATGATCAGGAGCTTAAATATAGCAACAAACAGGACCATTTTATAACTAAAAACAGATAAAATGACTCACCAGTTTAAAAAAAGGCCCACAGCAAATGCTTTTTACAACATACTCTGGCACATTTATCAAGTTCGGTGTCCCCGTGTTTGAACCTGAGCCTTTTCAGAAGCAAATACTCTAGTAAAGAAAGTACTTGTGACATTGTTGGGACTTTTCAGCATCCTCCGCAGGCATTTGGAGCCTCCCGCAATGATTCGGTGCTCCCATAGTGATTCAGCACCTGGAGAATTGTGCCCACTTTGCCCACCATCGTTATACCCCTATTTGCGGTCAAATTGGCTGTTGCTTTCTTAATGATTTGCTGAGTTGCTGTAATTATACTTAGTGCTTCTAACTTAATCTGTGCACAAACATCTAAAACCTGTTTGTTTTGACCATTTGGAGCATGGTTATGCTATTTTATGAAATTTACTGCCTTTCCATCCAATACTCCTCACATTGCCAGAATGGTAACCTCACATCAAGCTTGCTATCCTTCTAGTAATTATAGGGATAGCTACCATACCATGCTTTAGACCAGGGGTGGCCTGGGAGATGAAGTTTTGTGGCCCATGGAAAGGTCCAGATTTTAAAAGGGCATTTCCAATCTAGTGTAGACAGCCACCGAGCTGCTTAACCCGCAGAGCTTGACATACAGTTGTGGCCTGTGGACCAATCTGGTTATATGCATTTGGCTCAGCAGTGCTGCATGGTTGCACACTCTTGCTTTAGTCTTTCCCTTTTTCATTTTTGTAAAATCAACGTTATTGATGCTTTATTCAAAGTTTTACGCTTGGAGTTTATACTCATGTTATTATTTTAGCTTTCCAATGACCAGGGGTGGGGAACCTTTAATACCATCACGGGCCACATACAGTGTGGATTATCGCTGGCGGGCCACAGGTAACAATTGATTTTATCCTAAAATTTTACCTTTATCTTACTACAAAGGATAGAGGCTTCTCATGGCATACTAGCTTAGTACCTGCTTATCATGGAGCTTCATTTTGACGCGATTTTGTACTCTGAATTGGTTAACAAAAATTCTGATGTGGGCCATTTCAAATGTTCACAAGGGACACAGGTTCCCAACACCTGACATAGACAATTGATTAGCAGATAAACACCTTTGGAGCCGTGACAGTTGGCATTAACCACATTTCTAGTGTCACTTAGTAACTCCGTAACTTGTCAGTCGATTGTGCTAGAGAGCTGTTCAAACACTCAAGATGCGATGAGTCTTCTAGTTTGGATTTTTTTAAATTGGAATGATTTAGATTTTGCGGACTGTTTGCAAACAAGTACATCGCGTTGAATCACGAATGGAATATTACTGGGAATTAACGCAGTAAGAATGCACAAAACATCAAAGCACTAATGTGTCCACTATAGTGTTTCTGGCTCAAAAGTAATAGCCCAAAAACAACACATTAACTAATTAATCGCCTAATTAATTAACACCTTTGGCACCGGGTTGTTTTTACCTTTAAGACCTGCATGAGCCACTTGAAAAACATCACTTCGCAACACCATAAACTCACCCGCCTGTTGTGCTAGAGAGCTATTCAAATGCTCAAAAGATGCAGCAAGTCTTCTGATTGCATTAAAAAATTGTGAAGTTTAGGATTTTAATTTTTAATGGGTGACGTCATAAGTGGAGTAGGTTTTCAGCCATTTTGGCTCAGGTTACCTAGCCCTGGAGGGTACCAACTGCTAGATGGAATTTGTTGACTAAATTTTTTTGGAAACTAGGCTATAATCCAAATCTTTACAGTCCTTGATTTGGCTTTCTACTGTTTTTCATTCAAAATTTATAGCATAAAACAACAAACTATTTGATTAATCTCCCAATTAACACCCTCAATGCTAGTGTACAAAATATCGTACTCAAAAGATGAACAGCCTCAAAAGACTTGGATTCTAGCCCAGTTTCTAATAAAAACCCGAGTCAAAAAATTCCCTCTAGCGGTTAGAGTCCAGGGCCAGGAAACTTGAGCCAAAATGGTCTAAAACCTACCCCGCTTATGACATCACCCACAAAAAAAAAAAAAAACTTTCCAATTTTTTTCACTGTGCAATCTAAGACTTGAAACGTATTTTGAGTGTTTGAACAGCTCTCTAGCACAATCAGCTCAGAAGTTATGGCGTTGCAAAGTGGCAGAGAAATAGTGCAAAAACACATGCTCAATGCGTGATTTTGAACTATGGAGTATTTTGTGCACTGGCGTCAAAGGTGTTAATTAATTAGCAGGCAATGTTCTTCATGCTTATAAAAAACAAAAGGTTTTGAAATTGAAGTTTCACTATGGCACACATTGAGTAGTAAAAAGTTGAAGGAGCAGTAGCTTTGGATAATGTATCAATATATAATCAGTGACCACCAAAATCATGAAACATCACAGATACACCTTAAACTTACACTTTCTCCAGCATCTAATTCCACTTGAAACTTCTCTTGTTGCAGTGTTTTTATGGTAACACGCATCTTGGTTAAACTATTTCCACAAGTCAGAACTTTACAGAACAATGTACCTAGTAACCTTGGAACACAACAACAAATGGATTTACATGAATGAGTGATCATATTTACAATATCACTGACAATGTCATATCAGAGAATTGCCAAAAACGCAGATTAAAAATGTTATTACAAAACCTGGTCTAATTTTATGCCTGATTCACACCTAGACAGGGTGTTTCTAAAAACTGAGCAATGCAAACAAATTTTGTTGAAAGGTAAACAAATTTTGTCAACTTGTCTGATAAAACTTACTTTAGACAGTTTTGAGGAAAATTGGAAACCTAAATAAAAGCACTTCAATAAACATGTTCAACAATTTTTTGTTTAAAAAATGCATAAACTGTCGAAACCTTGCACAGTATCAACAGATTGTCAGATTGACTACTTGTAGCAGGTGTCACAGATATGTAATTTACTAATTGCAACAAGCACACCTAATACCAAGTAGACAAATCACATTCCTTGCCACATTGTACTGCTTGTGCTTCATCATATTCACCTACTTAGCTGATGACTACTTGACACAATATCTTAATTTGCCTTAACTACTTGCTCGAGAACTTACTATAGCAGTGAGCATGCAAACAGGCAAGATTTCTGTCAGTATCAGACTGTCATGAAAATTCCTAAAAATACTACTTACCACTTCATCTTTGAACTTGTGGAAATAATCAAGTATTAATGCGCCCATTTTGTCATAAAATGTCTCCATTCTTTAACCCTTTTAGTCCCATGCCAGTCACTCTTTTGACCAAGTTTGAAACACCATAACTCACCCGCCGATTGAGTTAGAGAGCTGTTTAAACCATCTACAGATTTGGCAAGTCTTCTAGTTCAGATTGAAAAAATTTTTTTTGTTTTGGGTTTGGGGTTCTCTGTGGATGATGTCAAAAGTGGGAGTGTTTTTGCAGTTTTTTGGCCTGGGCACCAACCCATTGAGCCATTGTTTTGGCTCAAGTTTTTTGGAATCTAGTAGAGATCAACTGACATATCTGCTTGGCCGATATTTGGGTTTGATCGATATATTGGTATCAGCCAAAATGGCTGATTTTAACAACCTAGGTGTTGACAAAATGCTGTTATATTCCTCACGCATCCAGACAACTTGCACAAGCACAACGAAGCAAGTCAACTTACAGCAACGCTGCAGTTGCATTTTTATAAACTAGCAGGCAAGATTAACCATGGAGCATGCGTTGGCCGTTGCAGCCAAAACAAAAGCAGCATCGGAAAGTTTTGCAATGCTTGAAGCTACCAGGTGCAGATGTGTTTGTACGAATAAACTCCCATTGTACTTCTGGAAGTTTTCGCAGCATGAAAAGTTTGACTGTAACTTAAGGTGTAGAAGTACAATCGATGCCTAGCTTAGCCCAGATTAATTGTTAAAAATGCTTGCATGAAATATGAATTGCATTATGTTAAGCAACATTTATGGCATTATGAAAATGATTACAAATGCAATCGCTACTCACTAGTGATGAAACTGTCACTGTGAAGCAGTTGCACGTAACATTTTAAAAGGATTCTGCTTTTCTTAACTTGATGTATTAGGCTATATGTGGGCTGGTTTACACTGTATGCAAGCTAAAATACCGTGTTTGTGGGTTAAGTTAACCAACATTTTTCACAAGGCATGATAATGATAATTGTGATCTCACAATCCAAGCTGATTGCAATGCGCTGGCTTATGGATATGGCACACAAGTTACGGAAGTGCTACTCCAACATTTCTCAAATACGTTGTAGTGGTGAGTTGCCATGTAGTACAATAGCAACACGGTAGTCAGTATTCACTGTTGCATTACAATTTCTGTTGTCCGTTTGTTAAACATGGCCAGCAAAACCATGTTTGCAATAAGGCAACTTAGAAGCGCAGTATTTGTGATTGGATCAGAACTACCGTGGCATTATTGCATATAATCATCAGATGCGTAATGCGCACCTTAGCTGTTGTCATGGCAACTTGTTCTTATGGAAATTTACTTCTGGAGAACATCCGGTAATCGGTTATAATAGCCTAATGCTGCTTAATATAAATAGTTTTATTTAGGCTAGGTTGTAGATGACCGGCTAACTTACTGTCAGGCTACTTGGTGAAAATGCAGAAAAACTTTGCTTTCTGCATGACAATCTCAAACTGTTGATATGGAACTACTGACATATCAGGTGAGGTGTTTCATTTCATATACCAATGTGCCAATACATTAGTTGCAGTAACTAATGCAACTAGTTTGCTTTTGTAAGGACATGCAGTTATTTAGTGTTGCACTGCATCAAAATTCCAAAGTTGATTCTTCTTGGATTGACTTATCAAATTGAAAACCCACTGAGTTGCAGAAGAGTCTGAAAGGTTCATTTGTGAAAGATATGTAAAAATTTTCACAAGATTTATGTAGTACAGTAACTGCTAACAAACATACTATCATAGACCAAAAAAGTTAATGCTGTTTTGGAAAAATTTTCAGTTTTGGCAATGGTTAATTGAATACAGTGTTGTACTAATTTTAAACTCCTTGACTTGATGCCCCATTTTGTACTTCCTTTTCATTGTTCACCATCTTTCAACTTTAAAATGCTGTTTTTGCTTTTTTTTAATTTAAGCACCATAAGCAGTTCTCTTTCATTCAGTGTTCTGTTCTTATTGCTTTGTTATTTTTAAAATTGTTTTTTTATTCATGGCCTGTGTTTATTCATTGCAAACAGTGTATCCTATGCTAACAAGTTAAGCAAATATTAAAATTGCTGCAATTTGAATAATTTTAGCTCATAAATCCTGATTTTTAAAGTTTTTTAAAAAAGGTAAGGCATAGAATACATCATATTTTGATAATGAAGCATAAAAATAAGATTTAAAAATTTTGGAAATACCGGTTATCGGTATCGACCCATGCATGGCCGATATATCGGTATCTGCCTCAAAAAAGCCATATCGGGTGATCTCTAGAATCTAGGCTATCATCCAAGTCCTTAGAGCACTTGATTGGTTTTCTTGCATATTTGGAGCCAAAATTATGGCTCCAAAAAACAGAAATTGGTAAGAAATTCTACTCCCACAAACGCTGACCCGGGTATATTATACCAATATTATATATGGTCATAACTCGCCAGCAGATTGAGCTAGAGATCTGTTCAAGCCCTCTACAGACGGGGAAAGTCTTGTAGTTTAGATAGAAAAAAAATTAAGCTTGGATGTCGAGTTTTTTGTTCATGTTTACATAATGGGAGGATGTTTATACATATTTGTTTATAGTTGGATGATGTCATCATCCTCAGGGAGCCAACCAATTGAGCTGATTTCGTGGCTCAAAGTTTTTTAGATTCTAGGCTATGATACAAGTCTTTAGAGGGTTTGATTAAGTTTGTAGCATTTCTGGTTCAAAAGACATGGCAAAATAACCAAATTTTAATTAGGGAAATCTCCCAGTTTTTTGCAAACAACTTGTTTTTTGGCCATAATTTTGGCACCAGAAATGCTAGAAAGTCAATTAAGAGCTCTAAAAACTCGTATTATAGCCTAGAATCCAATAAACTTTGAGCCACAACATCGGCTCATTGGATTGGTCAATGACATCATCAAACAAACTGCAATACATACCCCACTCAGATGTCATCAACCAAAAACACCAAGCCCAAAACTTAATTTTTTTTTCTAAACTACAAGACTTCATGAGTCTCTAAGTTTGAATAACTCTCTAGCTTAATCCGCTACCGAGTTATGGCTGGCCAAAGCTTGCCCTGAAATGGCAAATGACACCTTTTGTTTAACTTTTTTATTTTTGTCAAAAATGGGGTTTTTGAGCCATAATTTTGGCTCTAGATATGCTAGCAAACCAATCAATAACTCTAAAGACACAGATTATAGCCTAGTTTACAAAAAAATGCTTTGTTGGATTGGCGCCCAGCGCCAGGTACACTTGGCCAAAAAGGTGAAAGCATGCCCCCATTGTGATGGCACCCACAAAGAATCCCAAATCTGAAACGAAAAAAATTTTTTTCAATCTGAACTAGAAGACTTGACAAATCCGTAGAGGGTTTGAACACCTCTCTAGCTCAATCAGCTGGCAAGTTAAATGGCGTTGCAAAGCTTGGTCCAAGAAGTGACCGGCGTGGGACAGAGGGGCTTGAAAAAATTTGCTGATCGATTCCTTGTCTACACTCCTTGTGGCGAGTATTTACTTTGTGGAGAAGGTTAGAAAGATAGATGGTTATGCTGCGTTGCAAAAATCATCCTAATATGAAATTCTGTAAAAACAGTAACACATTCTAAGGCAATTCAATATGGAATATAATTTATTGTTAGATTTGAAAAACAGATGACATAGAAGTTTGCAAAGTAGAAAAACATATCAGAAATGGCCCATGTTGTAGTTGGTTCCTCTATTACAGTGAATTACAACAAACCAAAGATCCTCAAAGATCTGGTTAGGGTCCTAGTTGATAGACTTAGCAGGCGAAATTTCACACTGATGACTGATGAGCAAATTCATGATCTTGATTTTTGATGAAATCTGTCTAGTGCTAATTCAGCATTCTACGTACGTCTCAAATCTAGCCTTCAAATCAGAATCAAAGAAAGGAGACAAAATATCTTACTCACTTAACTCTTGCATGATACCAAATTTCTGATGTAGAACAAAGTTGACATGTTTGGTTAATATGAAAAAAACAAAGTGTACACTTTTGCAAAGGTTTGGAATAACAATGTCTAGACTTGCAGATAAAAGACATAGCCATAATGGACATCTCTGAAGGAACAACTGGAGCTAGTCGTCAGGTCAGCATCCATTCCCAGCTATTCAACCTTACCTTGGCACAGACCCTAGCAAAATAACAGTTGTAATACAAAATCTACCTAGCAAAAGCATTATAAATTGGCAATCTAAGCAACAGCAAAAACAACTTAAAATCAAATTCATGCAGTGGCCCAACTCTGAAAAGGTTGCACCATTAACATCAGCACCATTTAATCTGTCTTCATTACACATCCACAACAGACCACTAGTGTTCCCTCTAAGATTTTTATAGTCAGCTGATGTCCAAAAAGTGCTGTGAAGATCAATAGACATTTAGATGTCCTTTATAAATTTTCTTAAAATGCACCCATTTTCAAAGAACATACATTCCATAAAGCATTTTTGGTGAATGACCAAAAGGAAGAAAGGTCTTAACTTTTTCCAACATAACTTGTCTTTAAGAACTCTGCTTTTCTGCTTATAAACCAGTTCGGTTGTATCTCCACTCCATTCTGACGATGTCCCATGAAAAGCTTTGGGATGAATCTCTTACTTCACGCCATCTTCAGGTTCTGTACCACCAAATGCCTATTCAAGTAACTTGTCTTTGTTGTGTATTGCTTCCTGTTGCACTAACCAACAGTACAATACAATCAAATGCAGGGTTAATAAAAATCATGAATTTTTTATTTTTTTTTAAGATGATTTTTTTGATTGTATGGGGTGGCTACATGATCCTTGTAAGTTTCAATTTTAATGGATTTATTTCAATACAACATTTTTATACCTTTTCAACTTCCAGAACAGCAACTAGAAACCAGGGTTGCGGAGTTGGAGATAAAATATCCGACTCCAACCTTTCCAAAATTTCTGACTCCAACTCCTTACCATAAAGGGAATGAAGTTTGGCTGTTAAAATCAATGGAAAGCAAGGTGCATAGCAAGAAATCTGTTTCAACAAAAGTTTTAAAAGAAATTGTACCATTTCAACAGGAATTCCCAACTTGGGAATGTGATGTAAAAAATAATCCAATTGGATATCCGGAGTCGGACAAAAAAATCTGACTCTGCCTCCTAGTATTGTTAGGAATCTGACTCCACCTAAAAACCTCCAACTCCTTACGACTCCACAACCCTGCTAGAAACAGCACTGAACTCTCATTCAAACTTTCTTTGTCTTTATGCAATATCCCTTAATGCAAAGAAGTTCATACCACAAGTACCAGTATACAAAATTAAATATTTATTGAAATGGCAATACTCAAACCATCAGTTTAGCAGATTAATTGACTGATGTACGAAATACTTGTTCTTCAAAATCACGCATCAAGCTGCTATTTTTGCACCACTTGGCAACTTCAAAACTTGCCAGTCGATCTAGCTGCTCAAACCCTCAAGACTCAGCAAGTCTTCCAGTTTAAATTTTAAAAAATTAAGTTTTGGGTTTCCGTTTTTTATGGGTGACATCGTGGGGTAGGTTTAGGCCTTTTTGGCGAGGTTATTGGGCTCTGGGCCCCAACTGCAATCTTGAATGAAGAATTTTGCTCAAGTTTTTAATGGAAACTCCAAGGTTAAAATCCAAATCTTTTGAGCCTTTGATTGACTTTCTGAGGTTTCTGGTTCAAAAGGTAGGGCAATATAACCAAAATTAGGGTGAAACATCTTTCTGGATAATTTTTACCCAAATTTAGTTTTTTTGGCCATAACGTTTGAACCAGAAATGCTAGAAAACCAATTCAGTTACTTTTTACAACAATTAAGAACTTTATGCTGAGTGAAAAACTTGGACAGATGACACACGAAAAGCTTTACCACCAACTCACATCTATGGCATAAAGGTCATAGTAGATTTCATGTGATTTATCCTGTCCATTAATATAAACTTTGTGCATTTGTGATCGCACATCACTAGAGATGAATGCCAAGGTCCACTTTTGAAGTGAAAGTTCAATGCCTGCATGACCATGACATTGTCACATTCGCTTATGTTTGGGCCATTTCAACAGACAATTGGTTCATCCCTCATATCTTTTCAAACATTTTTTAAACCCACCACAGACTTCACAAGTTTTTTTTTTAACACTGCCCATACTCTCAGCTACGGACTCCAGTGGTGAGCTGCAAAGTACGTGGTTGTGGGCTATATTATGTTCCAGAACAATCACGGCAACCACAGATGTTGATACACAAATTTCTGACCCCTTTGCTTTGGTCTCGTACTTGACATAACAGTGTAGTGTCTAATGATTTTATTTCTACAGTAATGGCTGTCAGTACACACCAGGAATATTCAGCGTTCTTGCGATGGGGTTAACAACACCCAACACACATTACTTTGATCAGTGTGGCATGGACACAAGGATAACACTTTGAGAGCCAGGGTACGATATACTGCATTCGTACTTTAAAATCGACCTAAATCCAGCAGTTTTCGGTTGCTTTACCAACGCCATAGCTCCTCTGCCGATTGCACTAGAGAGCTGTCCAAGGGCTCAAACGGATCAGCCAGTCTTCTAGTATGCAATTGTGAAGTGGTTTTTGGGCTGTTTTGGCTCATGTTACCTGGCTTAGGGCCCAACCGCTAGGCCAAAGTATTTCGCTGAAGTTTTTATTGGAAACTAGGCTCAAGTCTGAGTCTTTTGAGCCTATGATCAACTTTCTACCATTTCTGGTTCAAAAGTTATGATCTAAAATAAAATAAATTAATTACCTAATTAGTCAAATATTTTTATTGCTTTAGATCATAACTTTTGAACCTGAAACCCCAGCAGGTCATCCCAAGCATCAAAAGACTCGGATTGTAGCCCAGTTTCCAATAAAACTTCAGCGAAATACTACCATCTAACGGTTTAGGCCCAGGGTCAGGTGAAGTGGGCCAAGGTGGCCTAAATGTCCTCCACTTATGACGTCACTCACAAAAAACCCGCATCCCCCAACCAAAGAATTTTTTCGAGTGCAAACTACAAGACTTGACAGGTCTTTTGGGCCTTTTACCAGGTCTATAGCTCTTACCGGACCGGAGAAATTCCCCCACAAAGCCACATGCAATCCAGCTGTTTTTATGCGAACCGCTTGAATTAACCCAGCTGCGAATGTGTCAAATGCCAGTTGACAACTCTGCCACCAGGATTCAAGCATTTCGTGTGAAGAGGCTGTTTGCACGTGTCTTTGCACAGGCATAACTCCGACGTCGAAAGTTCTAGAGAGCTGTTCAAATGCTCAACACTGGGCAAGTCTTCTTGTTTGCAATGAAAAAAATTTTTTTGTTTGGGATTTTGGATTTTTTATGAGTGACGTCGTAAGTGGAGGACTTTTAGGCCATTTTGGCCCACTTCATCTGGTCCTGGGACCCAACTATTAGATGGTAGTGTTTCGCTAAAGTTTTCTGTGGAAACAAGGCTAGAATCTGAGTCTTTTGATCGACTTTCTAGTGTTTCTGGTTCAAAAGTTAGGGTAAAACTACTAATTTTTTGGTAAATTTACTAATCCTTGGTAAAATTACCAATTTTAGGTTTTAGGCTATAACTTTTGAACATAAATGCTAGAAAGTCGACCAAAGGCTCAAAAGACTCGAATTCTAGCCTTATCTCTATCAGTGGGATGCCTGTGGTTGAGGCTTCTCTGACACTATATCGTTCCTTCATCAATACCAGTTTTAGTGGTAGCAACTAGCAGCAAGGCGGTGGAGCCGGAACTCAAATTTTGGGCTCTGGCTCTAGTTCCAAGCATCTAAATTTTTGGCTCCAAAATGATTTGGTCAATTAAAGACTAAAAACCATTGTATTATTTGTAATTCACCCAACAAACTATGTCTGTTGAACCAGAACTCAGGTTTCAGGCTCTGGATCCACCATCTGAAATTTTTTGGTTCCGGCTCCACAGCCCTGACTAACAGGTCAGACAATATCGTGCAGTGTTTTTTCTTCTGCCATTCGATTTTTGTTTATAGATTTGACTTGCTTCAAAGGACAGTACAAAAAATGTAGGCTACTCTCATGCACATATCTGCTTTCAAACATTGAGTCGATTTTTCCTGACTAGTTTCCAGAAGCTCTCTACAGTTTGCAGGGATGGGCAATTAAGTTGGCTTAGGAGCCACTTTGAAAAGGCTGCATTTAGTGGATAGATAGACGGATTTATTTGATGATACTCAGTTCATTGTGCCAGATGTACTCTTCAAGACATCGGATGCCGGGACACCGAAAAAACGCGAAGGTTATCCAGACAGGTATCCCTGGGGAGGGTTAGCAGAGGGGTGTAACTTCTAAGTTGATCAGAAGATAAATAAATAAAACAAAAACAATTTGTACACAGAAGAGGTATTATTTAGTGTTCTTGTGCAAATGCACTTTATAACAAGCAAGCAATTCAGTCAGACAAATGTAACCCCACTCTTTTCAATAAATTTCAGATTTGAAGATTTCTCTTGAATGTTTCCATTGGCACATGCGGACCGTAGTTGGACCACACTGGTCTACAACATAGATCTTTAACAGTGCTCATCAACAAGTACATGATCTCCATTCCCCTACAAACTCAGCATGCAGTTACATTGCAATGGTTAATTGCCTCTCATTAAAACTGAAACGTTGTTCATTAAAAAAATCTCAAAATGTAACCAGGTGTAGAATTCAATTTAATATACAAGCCAACAACTTTCTAGCTACTAACACACAAGCTAGAAACAGAAAAACATTTGGAATTGCTGAAAAATCTCAGAATCCATGTTTTTCAAGAAGAGTTCATCAGCAACGGCACCCGACAAAAGAGTTTTTGGCACAAAGCAGTCAAACACTTTTAAATGAAATGCATTTCCCAAGCAGCTGTATTAACAAAAACAAGAAGCTCCATAATGTAGGCCTACTGGGAAATATAAAAGGTGTCAGTAAAGAGACGCCAAAAAGAACACTTGGAATGTAGCATGTTGAAACAAACAATTTTAAGAGGTACTTGAAGGGAAATGCGAAAAGAGGTATCTGAAAGGAGGCGCCAAATATAAGACACCTCACAAAGCAAAAAAATATCTTGCATTTGGCATTTATGCTGAGCTTCCTCTTATATATAGTAGTTTTGACATGCTACCACACAACACTTGCATGGTTGGCAATGAAAAACAAAACACTTGTTCGATTATGTTTGTTTGTGTCTTAGCAAGAGGGTAAAGAAATTTTTAATCATACCAAATTAATAGATTTTTACTAATTGTACCACTTTGAATTGCTGCCTAGATTTCATCGTACGTTAAACACTTCTAGAATCTTCGCACCCATTGCGCTCTGTTAATCACCTGGTTCGCTTGACATGAGGCACTGCCAGTGCCAATGTACCCCTTATCAACATTGCTGAACAGCCGTTGCGATCAGTAGATTACAGTTCAGCAGCAGGTCTGGTTGAGGAGTTCTAGGAAGGGAAACTCTTCAATGGCTATCTACTCAACAGTATGTGGTTTTTCTACAATTGTTTCAATATCAACATTCACTAGTAACTTTTAGGACTAAAGATGTGTTGAAATACATGAACTACTAGTTTTGTGCAAATGAAATACTAGTTTTCTTGTGCAAATGAATTGTGATATGATTTGCTTGTGTGCATCACTGTTATGACTTAACAATCATTGTTATATTTGGTGCTTTCTTTCATGTGTATCTTCAAGTTCATACATGTATTTGTGACTTCCTTATCATTGCTATGTATGCCTATACCTCGCACATTGCATGTGGGAGTGAAGACGATGACGTCATACACAATAAACACCACTACTCTTTCAACTACCTCTCATATTTGGTGGTTTTAACATGCTAACACCAAAACCTCTTGGTGTTTTGTCTCGGCTACTTCTTTTAATTGGAATTTGAACATGCTAAATTCCAAAATTTCTTTGATATTTCCTCTCAACTAGATTAACTCTTATATTTGGAAGTTTCTACCAGGGTTATGGAGTCGGAGTCTTAACACTTTGAGAACCAACATACGACATATTCGTACTTCGATTTCGGCCTAAAAAATAGCAGTTTTTGGTTGCCTTACCAACGCCCTAGCTCCTCCGCAAATTGCGCTAGAGAGCTGTTAAAGGGCTCAAACGGATCGGCCAGTCTAGTAGATTGCACTCGAAAAAAATTTTTTTGGTTGGGGGTGTGGTTTTTTTGTGAGTGACATCATAAGTGAAGTAGTTTTGGGGTCATTTTGGCTCATGTTACCTGGCCTAGGGCCCAACCACTAGGCCAATGTGTTTCGCTAAAGTTTTCATTGGAAACTAGGCTCGAGTCCGAGTCTTTTGAGCCTATGATCGACTTTCTAGCGTGTCTGGTTCAAAAGTTCTGATCTAAAACAAACAAATTAATTAATTATCTAATTAGTCAAATATTTTTACTAACTGACATCACAACTTTTGAACCCGAAACCCCAGCAGGTCATCCAAAGTATCAAAAGGCTAGGATTGTAGCCTAGTTTCCAATAAAAAATTCAGCGAAATACTACCACCTAACGGTTGGCGCCCAGGGCCAGGAAAAGTGGCCTAAAAGTCTTCCACTTATGACATCACTCACAAAAAACCCGCAACCCCCAAGCAAAAATTTTTTTTGAGTGCAGACTAGAAGACTTGCCGCGTCTTTTAAGACTTTTACCGGGTCTGTAGAGCATACCTGACCGGAGAAATTCCCACGCAAAGCCATGTGCGTTTAGGCATTTTTTTTCCGAAAATCCCCTAAACCAGCCGGATGCCAAAGAGTTACGGACACTGGGAGTTGAAGTCTGATTTTTTCATCTGAAGTCTAATTGAATCATTTTTTACATCACACTCCTAAGTTAGGATTTGCAACCCATGCCTGTTGAAATGGTACAATTTTTTTGGAAACTTTTATTGAAACAGAGAATTCTTGACATGCAACACAATTTCCAGTGATTGCTAGTTAGTACAAAATTAGTTAGCTTCAGCTTAAAGACCCAGCACTATAAGAAGAATAACCTCTTTAAAGAAACAGTTCGCATTGCTTATGCCAGCTATGTCCAACCCACAGCCCGCATGCAGCCCAGTCAAAGGTTTTGTGCAGCTCAGCTTAGGTTTTTGCTTTAGTATAAATTGCCTACATATTTACAATCTGTCCTTATTTTGAAAATCTTAAATTTGACGTTTTTGATGCAGGTGGTCCTCAGTGCCATGTTATCATGTCTGTACTGCAGGCTGGGAGATTTCTATGTCTCCACTGACACCTTGGTGAAAAACTTTTTACAAGTAGTTTGATTTCTACCCTTGTAAACTTGCTTGTGAAATAACACTTACAGAGTGGTTAAAGGTACAAAACAGTCGTTACTATTGGAGTTAGTATTCAAATGCTTTTGGTACATTGGCTTAAACTAAATTTACTTTGCTAAGATCAAAGTAAGCCATTCAATATGCTCCCTCATTAATACGTCATTCAATATGTGGCCCTTGTTAAAATAGTGACATAATTTTTGGCCCAGCAAGCAATTTCGGTTGGACAGAGCTGGTTTACACAGTTACCCGTAATCACAAGCACAACTGCTTTATGCATCATTGGTCAATCGACGTTGCTGAGATGGTTCTGAATAATAATGGATAATCATGAAAGAGCATGTATACCCAAACATGCGTTGCGCAGTTGTATTTGCTTATGTATGTGCTATGGCAAATCACCAAGTGTGCATCCAGGGAGTTACAGAAACAGTCGAAGTAACACGAACTTTTCATGCACAGTAACCTTATAAGGATGATTTTTGGCCAGATGTGGTTGATATATAAGCCAATGCAGTAGGCATTCTGCTCACTAAAAAAAGTTATGCTTTAGCGAGCAGAATATGGTCAGTGCAATAGATGGTTCCAAATGGTTGCTTACTTTGAATTTAAGTATAATGTTGGGAAGTTTATCACGAAGTGTGACAGACTGATACAAATTAAGCTTTATACATTACACAGCTTGTATGTCCAGAAACTATGTGCACTGCAGCTAATGTAGTAAATGTAGAAGTTATTTAGATTTATTAAGTCAGAGTTGCAATTGCAAATAGAGGAACATTGTCAAACAGAACCAATTATTGGAAGTTTGAAACTTTAGTAGCTGTAACACTGAGATTTGAAACTCGAGTAGCCTTATTGGGTTCACACCATTTGGTTTACTAACTAGAAATTTTCTGTGAGCAAAGATAAACGTCTTGAAATAAACATCTAATGTTGCATTTATTTGAGTTTTTACAGATTTACAGAAATAAAATTTTGGAAGCAAAAATATTTTTTAAGTTGCATAGAACAAATGTGCCACAGGGCTCATAGCATGACCGAATGAGGTTGAAGAGACAAGGGTGGGAATAATAATCAGAGAACCAGGAAATCCAGGAAAGCAACAGATTACAAAAGATTTAAAGGTATAATCCAATAGGTAGAGGGTATATGAAAAACAAAGTATCTTTAACTAGTGAGTTCAGTACATGGGTCAAAAAATAATATCAGTTCATTCATGGTGCCATGACATTTGTCCACTCATCATGTATCTATATATTTTTTACATAATGTAGCTTAGAGAATTATGAGTCTAGGAATTATACTGAAGTCAATGAGCGTACCCATTCAGCTCAAGTGCTGAAGTTGCTTTGTGCTAGAATAGCACTGTCATCGATGAACCCTAGTAGTACTGAGTTTTCCTGCCAAATTATTCCCTTGGGCAAATTTCTTCCATTAGTGAGCCAAGTGGCTCCTAGTTGAGAACTACTGGTATAGGTCCTAAGGTTTTTCAAACATTGCATGTGTTAAACATACCTATATTCATCTGAAGACACCACTCCACTGACAACCTACAGAAGTTAATCCATCAATGATTTGTAACCTGATATGTTTTAATCCTGCTCTAGCACTAATACTGTTGCAACCTCTCTGGTGGCATTGCGTTGATTCACCACGAACGAGATGTGCGTGAAGAACAAACATATATATGCATGGCGCGAACAAGCAATAACAAGAGAGATAGCAACGCATGATCTCTATTGTTGCTTGCTGCCGCAGTGCGAAGCTTTGCGCACATGCTGCTTGGGATTTCCGACTGCAACAATACCATTGGCTGTAGTGGACCATAGTGTTCACCATGCAAGTAATGTAGTAGTGGTCTTACTGATATGAAAGTACTGTGCATACATACACATATTTTAGACCCAAGCTGAGAGACACTGTGGCCAGATAAATAAACGAAGTGATAAAAAATAACAATTAAGACTTGACTCAGTGTCTTAGCACAGTCAATAATGTGCTACCACTCTTTTTTTTCACTGAAACATGTCAGTCTTGCTTTTGCTGAGACATTTTAGTCACTGAAACATTTTGGTCATTTGTCTCACAGTTTTATTAAAACTCATCATAGCAGTGTTTACAATCCTAGATTTTTTAGACATTCTGACCAAAATGACTTAATTTTTGAAAAGATTTCGGTCTATGACCAAAAAATTACTGAAAAAAAACAGCTGCTGCTTATGGACTAGCAAAATGGTGGTCGTGCTTTCAAACTCAAACTAAAAACTGTATCTGGCTTTGTGCACATATAGCACTGAATTTGTGACATTAGCACTGCTATGCGAGGGATCGTCAGTTTGGCTTTCACTATGGTTGCTTCTGGGTTTGCAAGCAGATCAGATCGCTACTCACTGTTTTTTTCTAAAAGTTTACAAAAGAAACAAAAAATGGAAAACCAAGCAATATAGCCCAAAGTCAAATATAGCAACAGAAAAGGGAGCATGGCAAGCATGAACAAAATAATCCCAAGACATTCCAGTTGAGCAGCATATATAACAGAAACACAAATGTTAAATAATATGCAAAACAAATATTTACGCAACACAGATGATGGTGGGTAAGCAATGGGTAAAGAGTTGAGGTATGTACAGATGAACGGTTGAGGCATGCACACAGGGAAGAAGTAAGCAACAATAACGGTTACAAGGCAGAGAGCAATGCAGAAACCATGACATTACAGAGCAAAGGCATGTAACAAGGGCAACAAAACAATGCTAATCCACACAAAACATGAAGAAGTGATACAATTACCCATGAACCACGCTGGAGCACCACAGTTTTATGTATGTCCCACCAAGCACAATAGCATGACCAAATTAAAAAGGAAAGGTAGAAACAGATTACAAAAAGTTTAACAGTAAACAATAATCCAATTACGTGTTGGGTACATGAAAAGCAAAATAAGGTTGTTGATGAGTTGAGCATTTAGTTTTAGCAAAGATAATATTTCATTCATAATGTCATGACTTATGACATATTTCCTCCACCCATTGCACAACTACGACTCATGTCATGACACCGACACCTTAATTGATAATTCAGCTTTACAGAATGGTGGAGTCTATTTTTCCACCAGCAACAAAAAGCTTTGCTGGGACCATTCAACTTTATCCAGCTTAGTCCACATATAACAGTGAGTATGTGACATTTGCAGTACAGTGAACCTAGCTGAGTGGTTAGTGTTTGTGGTTGCTGTGCAAATGGTTAATTGGTTCAGTTCTCACTATTATTGCCTTTCTTTGCTATTAGAAATGACACCTATGATGCGAGCACTTTTTATGTAGGCCTAGTTTTTTAAAAAAGTTTTGGGATTAACTTTTTCCATTTAGGTTTAGGTCACATTACCAAGATGATATGCTAATCTAAGCATATTGTCCTTGTCACATGATTAATTCAACCAACCTGGTTCACCTAATGACAAAATAGCTCCAGCAGCGCTTTTGCCTAAGTTGGCAAAACAGACCCTGCTTTACAGAATTGTGGGCCTAAGAATTAAACTGAAGGCAATGTCCGTGAGGTCCTGGAGGTGGGCATAGCTTCATTTGTCTTGAAATCCTCGCATTGCAGTGAGGGTGCTCCTCAATAGGGCAAATCTGAGCATTGTTCTTATGTATGTCATGACAGATGCATATGGTTCCCTGAGTTTTTTAGCTATTTTTTCTGCCAGTCTTTTGTTGACTCTGGTGCCATCCCTCAACTTGTAAAGACAAAGACAAACCCTAGCTCTGCTAGGGACTTCCCAGAATATGACTGTGAGATAGGATGTGTGATCCTTATGTTAAAGAATGTTTACTCACAGTTATTCTGCAGTCCTCTCGCAGAGATATCCAACCTTGCATTGTCAGCAGTGTTGACTTTTCTCTTAAAGTCATTTTTGTCGATTGGCAGAAATGTGGGTTTGGTCTGAACATCTCTTCAGACCTCTCTCTGATTATCTATGCCTCAAGAGTCTCTCACTTGAGTTGTTCCTCATTGAAGTGTAGCTACCCAGTTTGCATGAGGCTGTGATCCACAGAGTTTGTCTCTCCACAGGCACAGTGGGTGGGTATGTCGTTCACCTTCCATCCACATCTCATAAAGACGACATGTGTGAATTCTTGTTTGTTTAGCGCATATCCAATCAGTTTAATTGGCAAGGCTGACAGCCAAGAAGATGCCCCTCTCCTTTTTTGAGTTGTTGTGGCTCAGGGGTCAGTTTCTCTAATAGTTCATCACGGCTAGTTCGGCTTTTGCATTCTTCTCTTGTCGTATTCTGCTATTCGTGCGTCTGGTATATTGTTGATCTAAAGTGTTGTAATCAAGATCAAGTTATTGAGTACAGATTTCGTCTATCAGTTTGGCAGTGATATGAGTAGAATGGTCGCATTCTCTCTTGGCGGTTTCTGGAGGATTTGTCGACCAATCCCACCATGCCTGAGGAAAAGAGCTAGTATTTGTCTTTCTGTATCACTTACCTATCGTCCTACAAAAGCTGGGATCAATTGATCTCTGATGGCATTTTCCAGTGGTTCAAATAAATCAAGACAATTTATAAATTTTTTGTTTCTTTTTTCTTGTTACATTTGTGCTATTTCATGATTTGAGTCACAAAAATGCATGAATAGCCTAAACCAGTGGTTTTCAACTTAGTTCATGTAGGAACCTGTTTTGTGACCCAATTTAACCTAATGGCCCTCTTCCAAAAGTTTTCAGTCAGGCATGAAATCAAGGGCGTACGCAAGGGGAGGTTTTGGGGTTAAAAACACTCCTTGAGCATGATATTTAACAAAAACTTTACTTGCGAAAAGAAGATGATTGTTTTCCCATACATTTGCTTGTTAACTCGTTGAGAGCCAGTCTACGGTATATTCATACTTCGATTTCGGCCTAAAAAACAGCAATTTTCGGTTGCCTTACTAACGCCCTAGCTCCTCCGCCGATTGCGCTAGAGAGCTGTTCAACGGCTCAAATGGATCGGCTAGTCTAGTAGATTGCACTCGAAAAAAATTCTTTGCCTGGTGGGTGTGGTTTTTTTGTGAGTGACGTCATAAGTGGAGGACTTTTAGGCCACTTTGCCTGGCCCTGGGCGCCAACCGTTAGGTGGTAGTATTTTGCTGAAGTTTTTACTGGAAACAAGGCTACAATCCTAGCCTTTTGATACTTTGGATGACCTGCTAAGGTTTCGGGTTCAAAAGTTGTGATGTAAGTTAGTAAAAATATTTGACTAATTAGTTAATTAATTTGTTTATTTTAGATCAGAACTTTTGAACCAGAAACGCTAGAAAGTCGATCAAAGGCTCAAAAGACTCGGACTCGAGTCTAGTTTTCAATGAAAACTTCAGCGAAACACTTTGGCCTAGTGGTTGGGCCCTAGGCCAGGCAACATGAGCCAAAATGATCCCAAAACCACTTCACTTATGACGTCAGTCACAAAAAAACCTGCAACCCCCAGACAAAAAAAATTTTTTCGAGTGCAATCTACTAGACTGGCCGATCCTTTTGAGCCGTTGAACAGCTCTCTAACGCAATCGGCAGAGGAGCTAGGGCGTTGGTAAGGCAACCAAAAACTGCTGTTTTTTTTGCAAAAATTGCCAAAACCACCCAGATGCCAAAGAGTTAATTTGTCGACTTAATGCAAATACCATGGAATGAAATTGCATGCAAATTTTTAAGATCATTGTTAAACATTCCAAAAGGTAATAGGTTTTGGTGGGAAACTGAATTATTGTCTGCATCCAAAAACCATCTCACCACATTTTTCAGATCTTTCACCCACTACGCTATGCACATTTAAGATTGTGTTCTGCGATAGTTCACTTTATCCAAAACAATTGTCTTTATTTTGTCTACTTTGGCTGATCAGCACAAGCGCTGACCGCATTGGCTACATAAAACATTACAAATTTCTGTTTGTAGCATGATAGAACTGTTGTAACACGAGCTCAAAAACAGCATTTGTTAACATAGAAGCATTCAAGCATTTGGTAATGTCTCAGCAAGGAAAAAGGAAAAGTTTGCTGGACTTATATACATAACAAGAAAACAAAAGTTTTCTTATGTACTTTATGCGCATTCTCAATTCTTGTGTAGTTTAGCAAGATTTGATCTTGCAAATCGGGGAGTGCTCCAGCCAGTCCAGCCGCACACTTTGTATTCTTTTTCTATGCTCGACTGTTCGTTTTCGACAAGACATCAGCGCAGCCTGATTTTGCAGTTGTAAATTGCTCTAACGCAATGACGAATGTGTTTAACTCCCTTGTTTTAATGCGCAGCCTGATATTTTGCAGTTATTAACTGCTGTGTTGTAGTGTTGAGATTATTTTCCTCCAATATCCCAATTTAAAGCACTGATAGTTTATATTCAGTACTGATAGTTACAATCACATAAAATAAGGAGAGTGCGTGTAGAAAAATATGCATATTATCCTAACAAACTTCGCCAAAACATTTGTTTGGAAACATGAATATGATGTCAAATTATGACGTCATAAGCAACGGACACTAAATACAAATGACACTACATGCCACTCAATGAAACACCCCATGAAAATTTTCTGTGTACGCCACTGCATGAAATAATGTAGCTGAGTTTGCACAATAGAAAATCAATATGACTAAAAAAATATATGATATCACAGACTATACACTGTATAGTCAGTATAATACAGTATGTTGAACAAAGACTCATTTATTAAATTTATGCACATGGCAGCATTAGTGAAAAAGACCCATGCTGTATATACAAACAATAGGCCTACAACAAATCACTTCACAGCACAACTCATCAAAATTAAAAAACTAGGATAACTCCCAAGTTAGCTATCGTAATCAGATATCTCATTTGCAAACACAGCACATTGTTACATCACAAAGCAAGTTGTGCATTGCCAAAGGCAACAGCATTAGGCTTATGGCCATAAATCACACTCAAGACTTTGTGATGGTCATAATAACATGTAAAACAATGTTGAACGAAAAAGTAGGCCCATTTTTGTCAGGTGCTCTTATTTTTGGCTATGACAAAACTGAAAAAAGTGGTTCCATATACACAATATAAAAGTAAAAATGAATACCTTTATTAAAAGCTCTCACGACTTCTACAAAAATGGTAAATGACTCCCACAGGGGTCACAACCCCAGGTTGAAAATGACTGGTTTAAACCAACAAACAGTTACCCATTACCACAGCGTAGCATGCTGACTTTTCAGCTGTGTCCGCCAGTAAACCCTGGTTGCAGCTTTGCTTCTGTATTTGTTCTTCTTCAGAGTTCAGTGTTGAATACACGCACTATCCTGTGACTGTGATGCAGTATGCTTAAAAGTGTACTATATTTATGCCTGAAAATGTGTCTGAATCAAGCATACAAATTAAAAAGGAAATGGCTACGGAACCACCACCGATGATGGATCTTCTATGTCAAAACTTATTTCACTGCAATGGCTCACAAGACATGGTTTGAATAAAGCAGTCAGTTTGTCACTCAAGCATCGTTGTCCTGCTAGTAGCGTAGCAGATACGTTTCAGGTCTGATGTGCCAATGGTTTTCAGTTCGCCTCTCACCTTGGCGACTTACTTACGTTTTTCTAAGTACAGTAGTGATTGGTTGCACATTTCAATTCATGGGACCAGATTTTCTTTACTTTTTTCATAACTTTCGGTTCAATTAGGAGTTAGGTTTAAGGGTTAGTGGTAGCGTGAGGTTAGTGTAAGGTTAAGGCTACAGTTAAGTTTTAGGTTTACCTTTTGCATTTACTATCATGTTTCTACCAAGCCTACTGCATTCTCATCTAGCGTTACTGTAACGTTACAAGAGGTGGTTGAATAAGGTTTCAAATTTGAAGATACACGGGGTGTTCTGTAGCCAATGCCAATTAAAAATATCTTTAATCAGGGTTGCCAGACTTATTATTTCAAAAAAGGCCAAACCTTTAGCAAAAAAAGACTAAAAACAGCCAACAAAATTGCTGAAAAAGCCAAACTCTAAATTAAAAAAGGCCAAAAATGAGCCAAACCCTTCGCTTGATAAAGCCAAATTTGTTAAAATTTGCCGCCTCCTCACAATTTAGGCAATGACAAAAAAATGCCAAAGTTTTATTCTTTTTCAAAAAGGCCAAATTTTATTTATTATTATAACACTTTTAATAAACAAAAGTACCTAAAAAATCAAGTCAACAGCTTCTTTACAAGTTCATTTTCATTTTGTGCTGACACTAAATACAATAGCACTGGGTTGGCCAACCCACAGCTCGTGAGCCACATGAGGCTCATTGCTCAGTTTCATGCGGCTCTCAAGGTAGAAGTCCCAATAAATAACAAGCATAAGAATAAATGGGATGTTAAGTTCCGTCACTGTCATGTTGGTGGTGTGTGATATTTACAATAAATCTAGCTAAGCAAAAGTATGTGTGTGAGTTAGGAAGCAATGTGGTTGCGTTCATGCGTGCCTATCGATCATGTGTATGATGTGGCTCTTTGCTGTAACACAGTAAGAAATGTAGCTCTTGGTCTCTGATTGGTTGGCAACACCTGCAATAACAAGACACATACTTTTAAACGAATGGCCACTTCATAAAAAACATAGGGATTGTGGACATAAGACACAATGCTAAATACTAGGCTAACACTTGAATGCATAGGCAGCAAGAAAAGATTCACAGGTACATAGAAACTACTGTAGTTGTGTGTCGCTACAACATCTCACAGTTAAAAAATACAGTTATGGCGTGTTTCCAAGGAAATGAAGAAGAAACACTTCATTTCCAAAGGTTAATTGGAAATGAAGAAACACTTAATTTACAAAGGTTAACTTAATTAAATTAATTTGCCCAAGTGTAAGCACCACTTGGCACAGAGTTTGTTGAAGACATAATAGTGGCAACATAAAAAGAACTGTGAACACTAAAGTGACACAGGCAGTTAGCAATACCAGCAGGATAACAATATGAAATGAAGAGTATGTTCGGTTACAGGCAACATCAACCATATGGATTGTCACAAGCTATACCAACCCTACTGTATGGTCTGCCACAACTTCACAAGCCATACGATTCATACAGCACCCATCCATTGATAAACAGGTATACGCACACGCACTACAGTACAGCTTGGCCTGCAGGCAAAGTGCAAGGTCTGCACAACACGGCAAGCACAATCGCACACTCACACTGCCTCGCTCTCACTTATAATTCCCTACACAAGGCGAAACGCACACAGGGTTGAGACTTTCAAAAAAGGTGTTGTCGTTGATAGTTCAGCCTACACAGCTTAGCCTTGTAACACATAAACATATTTTCAAACACGGCCAACAGAAGAAATTTTTGGCCAAGCAACCTTTAAAAAACGGCCAAAAAAAAGCCAAACGGCCAACCCAAAAATCGTACGGCCAATCAAATTGAAATATGGCCAAATTTCCGAAATTTCGCCGTAAAACGGCCAATCTGGCAACCCTGTCTCCAATTCAAAATTATTGTGTCAGCAAAATTGAAAGTACATCCTGGCAGTGTCACCCCTAAAAAATCGGTTGGACAACAGAGGTGTCCTGTCTGGACTATGAGTCACCTTTTCAGCAGAGGTGGCCGGAGTCACTTTTTCAGACTCCGACTCCTCTCCTGTTCGAAAATTTTTGAATCCGGGTCCGGCTATTCTTCAAATTTGAGAATCCGACTCCTGTTCAGACTCCGACTACAATCATCAATCCAACCTTAATTTACCCATGTTTTTACTTAAGAAATAACCAAGAAATGAGCGGAGTCGGAGTCTGGAAAAGTGACTCCGGCCACCTCTGATGCGCACATGGTGTGACGTAAGAAATTTTGCAAGTCAGAAATTTTACTTGACACCGGGTCAGGAAATTTGAGAATCCGAGTCGGACCAGAAATGATCACTATCCGGTTTTCCGATTGGATATCCGGCAGGACAGTAAGTTTACAACCGGATCCGGATATCCAAAAAACGAATTCAAACGGGAACCGGTTACGGATAAGGATATCCGAAACGCTTTTCTCGATATTTCGAGGATTAAGACTTTTTTGGAAGAAGTTGTACATTGCACAATAATTCATTTATTATCCTGAGAAGCATCTTTTCAGACTTCTGTGCCATAACTCCGATTCTGTCTATGGCAGTTTTTTAAGGTGTTTTAGGGACCCGATTCAGGTCCCTAGAATTGAAAATCGATCCCTAGAGTCAGAGAAAATAATCATCGGGTCTCTAGACTCAGTGAAAATCGGGTCACAAAAATCAGAGAAATCGGGTCCCTAAAAGTCCAAACGGGTTACTTAACATTTTTCTTAAAAAAAACTGGTCTTTGGTGTAATCTCTGTACCGTAGTGTAATCCCATTCCCATCTTAGTCTGCTAACTTGACAGTGGACGTGCCAAGTTTGTCAGCATGAGTTTGATGCCTCTGTAACAAGATTAAGAAACTTAGACCCGCTTATTACGTTGGACTTCACGCTCAGTTTTGCTATTAGACGAATTTGTATTCTCTCATGGTTGTATTATTATAGCTTTAAGCACTGCGAGTTACGAGAATGTATTCCGAAACAACAGGGGTTATACATGCATTAAAATGCGTAATCAACGTTACTGTAAACAACAGGGGTAAATGCGAATTCAATTCTTTTCATGGAGGAGAGAGCAATCCAAATTGTCAACGATATCATGGCCACTAAACCATGAATCTCTCCTGAGTAATAAGATCATTTGATATTCCCAATCCGACTAAACCCGCTTAGTATGGCCACGGTCGAGTTTAGCTGCCAGCCTGGTATGCCCACGACTGACTGAATGTGGTGCACGCACGGGTATTTATACCCAGAGCCGCACCTCGTTTCTCGTCTCTCATTGGCTACTCTGATGACGTCGTGAAACGTCCTTACGTCGAGTTCCGACTTTTCAGTGTCGCCAGTGATTCTGGTTACGATTTTTGTTATAATTTGGATTGTGTTTTGTTATTATTTGTTTTTATTCGTTTGAATCGAAAATATTATTTATATTTTTATCTGAATTGTTGACATAATTGTTTTTATATGGTTTTGGTTTGCTCTCTTCCTAGTGGTGACTTGCCATTACATGCGGAACACAAGTAAACAATAGTTCAAACGAATACACAATACAATGTTCTTGTAAACCAAGTGTTTGCAATTCCAGTGTCCGTCTTCATTCCTCTTGGGTTTAGTTCATGACTTTAGACATTCTAATGTTTCTTTCACTATTTAATGAGGTTGTCGGTGAACTTCCAAGTTGTTTTCTGAACTTGCTTTTGAAGTCTTTCTTTGTTTGTATTTCAGACTCACAAGACGTTTCATGTTGAGGATGCAACGCGAACTCAACAGGGGGCGGCCTCCCCCCGGCTTGAAAAATTCAGGGCAAACTCTGTTTTTAGGGCAAGCTCAAGTTGCTCAAAAATCCTGAAAGATAAAAAATCTTTCAACACAGTGAAAAATTTCAGGGCAAATTCTGTTTTCAGGGCAAGCACAGGTTGTTCAAAATTCCGAATGATAAAAAATATATATTCAATACAGTGAATTCAGGCCACACTCTGTTTTTCAGGGAAAGCACAAGTTGTTCAAAAATCCTGAATGTAAAAACTATATTCAATACGGTGAAAATTTTCAGGGAAAACTCTGTTTTCAGAGCAAGTGCAAGTTCGTCAAAAATCCTTATTTCAATGCAGTGAAAATTTTCTGTGTAAACTCTTGTTTTTCAGGGCAAGCGCAAATTGTTCAAAATTCTGAAGGATAAAAATACATTCAAGACAGTGAATTCAGGGCACACTCTGTTTTTCAGGGCAAGCAATAGTTGCTCAAACATCCTGAATGTAAAAAGTATATTAAATACAGCGAAAAATTTCATGACAAACTCTGTTTTCAGGGCAAGCGCAAGTTCCTCAAAAATCCTGAAAGATAAAAATATTTCAGTGCAGTGAAAATTTTCAGGGAAACTCTATTTTTCAGGGCATGCGCAAGTTGTTCAAAATTCTGAATGATTAAAAATATATATATTCAATACAGTGATTTCAGGCCACACTCTATTTTTCAGGGCAAGCCACAAGTTGCTCAAAAGTCCTGAAAGATAAAAAATATTTCAACACAGCGAAAAGTTTCAGGGCAACTCTGTTTTTCAGAGCAAGAAAGTTGTTCAAAAATCTGAATGATAAAAAATCAGTGACGGACTGTCAAGGGAGGCAAGGAAGGGATTTCCCCCCCTAGCATAATCATGAAATGTGCAAAACGAATTAGGGATCCAAAATAACAAATTCAATAAAAATTTGTCCTTTCATGTGGAAAAGGTGCGCCGTGCGCGTCTTTAAGTGCCTTGTTCAAGCGCACAGCAATGATAACACAGGCATGTGCAGGGAGTCAGACCTTTCGATCCGGAACCGTCGCTTTTAACCTTTGCATTGCGCCATTGATGTCGCGTATATATTTGCATCAGCAAAGGCGATTACCATAAAGTTTCTTGTCTGGGAGAACACAACATGCAAGGAACATCACCCCCTTGAGTTAACAAGCAAGGTAACTACAGAATTTGCCTATAACGGCACCTCTAGGAGATTGCGTGAAGAACGTTATTGCCGAAATGACGTCATAAGCTAATTGAAATGCATGTGAAAGATGCCATCGGGACCGAAAAAAATGTAACGTTATAGGCGAATTGACGTTACAGACGAAGCCGTTATAAACGAATTCAACTGTATAGAACAGATTTACAAGAAGTTTCAGGCCCCATTCGGATTAAACTAAAAAAGTTACTTTCAGGGCAAATTGTTATTTTCAGGGCAAAGTTTTTTCCGCCCCCCCCAGTAAAATGTCTTCCCGTACGCCTATGAAAGTAATGACGAGAAGGGTGGCTAACAAGTAGAGAAAACAAACTCCATAATCGAGAATTAAAAACGACCCGTTTCAGTTTGTGAGTAGGCTATTTGATTGTGATGTTCAAGATGCTGTGATGTTCAAGATGCTATATAATAAGCACGATACATGATTTTCTCTCATTTTATGCTGTTGTAAACAAATGTGAGGATTGGAAAGAGGAAACATTTTTATGGTGGAAAGAGGAAGCATTTCATTTTTACGGCCCTGGGCGACGTTAACATCGCTACGCCACTGCAGTAGAGCATGCGGTGGGATATTACCTCGCTGGTTCAAAGTGCCAGAAAAGTTTATTTCTCTAAGAGACCTAAAGATTTTTTATTTGCGTCAACAGCCGAATCACGAGCAAAATTTTTAAAACTTGTTTTGGACAGAGTGGGCAAGTTTGGATGGTTGAAAAATTAGTTACAATTTTGCGTTTTGAAATTCAAAGTAGTGCTTTCGTTTTTTGAAATCTCTAAATTTATCACCTCTTAATTCTAAATCTTTGGAGAATTCTTACTCAATTACTTGTCGTGTGAGGAGAAAAGTAATTAGGAAAGGTGTAGGTAACGTTACAAAAAATGGCAAAGCTTTGTTAAAATACACGAAATATGTGGCGAATAAATTTGAGTGTCAATGCAGACGCCCAGTGTTAAAATAAAAAGAATGTAGTGAAACAGGTAAGTGGTAGATAGTAAAAAAAATTAAAAGTTTGTTATTTCATTGGCAAATGATATAAACGACGAAACACCTTGGCAAAAATTGAATGATGGAAAGCAACCTTTCCTGTGGAGTTACCACTTTGCTGCGCTGTTTTGACCAGTGCTGCTGGGGCTGTATACACTCGCCTACATCGACTGTACTTATTTTAAAATAAAAAGTAATGATTCGCCTGTTCTCCACTTTCGCAAATAACATAGGCCGACTTCAATACCAGGTAGGGGACCAGAACATGGGACGTTCATCAAGGCATCATCTCCTGTCCTTACACAGAAGGGTTGGTATTGTTTTGTAATGAACAAAACAATTAAAATTTTTCTGAGTCAAAACAAATTTATTGAAGCATGGCAACGGCAAACACCTCGGATATTCAGTTGGTTCACCAACATTTTCTAGTGAAAAATGCGTAGACCCTCTCAACGCTGCCAACATTTTCAATGTCCATGCATTTCTTCATGGAATTTATAAATAAGGCCACAGGTTTGAGGTTGTAAATTCCTAAGAGGAAAGTGAAAATGAACGTTTGCAGTATTTGGTCGTTTGCATAAATTTGGGATGATTTTTATTATCTTGATATTTGGCAATGTGCCAGATATTTTGTTGCAGCATTATTCAAGGAGTTACTGTAGCTTTAACTACCATCAGAGAAATGTGAGGTCTCGAGTCTCGGTCTCGGTCTCGAACTTCCAGGTCTCGGTCTCGGCTGTTATGACAAAGTGTCGGTCTTGGTCTCGTCTCGAAATATGAACCAGGTCTCGGTCTTGGTCTCGGAGGTTACGGTCTCGACTACATCACTGCTTGTTGCTGTACCTAACAAGTACATACGTTTTTAAAAATTTCGGGGGGGCAATTGCCCGATTGTCCCCCCTCTGGTTGCGGGCCTGGTTACAGCTACCAGTAACAATCAAACGCAGCTTTTTAAGTAGCCATAAATGAAAGAAATTGTTCGAGTGATATAGGCAGCTTCGACTCCTTCCGAAGCAAATTCTGTGCCAAGTTATTTCATGTTTTAAATAATTTTCGCTAAATGAAAATGATTTGCGAATTCTTTCAGGTGTTTTTCGGATAGAAAACTTTGACCTCCGGGCCAAAGAGTTGAAACACGCGAAATAATTACTTCTGAATCATTACAGACAATACGTACAAAATTATATGAGGTTGCAGGACATGTGGGTAGAGTTAAAACTGTAGTCACGAACCACTTACGTAAGATGTTTCGAAGTCATATACACAAAGCAGAAGAACGCAATACTGCAGCCAAGATAAATTCGGGTGAATTAACTGAAACCAATTCATAATTCTTTCACAAATCTTCTGCTACTAGGACAAGCAACAATCTGCTGACAGTAATATAATCCAGCTCCATTTCACACTGAAATGAACAAAAGATCAGTCTTCCCACTTCTGCAACTGTTTCTTAGTTTCTAGTTTGGAAATGAATTTTTCAACACCACGACCGACGCAAGATCCGAACAAATACTGGTGTGTGTCTTCATAAGCAACTCTAGTTACCCGGCCGTCAAAAACAACTAAGCTTATCATGTATTTGGCAAATACAGAGTGCAGGCTAGAGGGTTTCTAAAGTATCGTTTAAAATATTGCTGGCCGAAAGTTATCTACTGTATATGTCAAGCAAACGAACTTAAACGGGAAATTAAGAAAAAAACTGGGGGGGAAAAACACGGGGCCAACCAAAAATCTTGGGGGGCCATGGCCCACCCAGGCCCCCTTTAGAATCGTCACTGGTTAGAAGAACTGGCTCAAAAGAAGCAGAAGACCACAATCATAACTAAATATCCTTTGCCCTTGCTAACATATTGTTTGCCCTTACGTTAGGTTTTCAGACTAAGCTTCATCGCCTCTAATTTATCAAAATGAGAGCAACAACTTTTCTAAGCTTTTCTTGTTGAAATGACTTTTTCTGTGACTGCAAATGTTAAGTGTACCATTGAACAATGGAGTCAAACCTTTTACGAACCCGATATTGCCTATTGGCTGGCACTGATCACCCTACTTGCAATAGAGCTACAATCTGAGCTCTAAATTTAACATACCAAATGCACTATCTCGCTTCAAGAACGTGATTTTCCGACACCGTGACGTCATACAGAAAATATCAGTTTTATTGAAACTAACCAACTTAACCTTTGCTGAGATCTTCACTTCGCCTGCCAAATTAATGACTAGGCTATAGCGTGTGGTACTCGTTTCTTGAAAATCTCCCACTAAATATTAAAAAATAGCATGAGACATACCTAGAAATTTTTGTCGCCAAAGGCGATGCGTAGTTGCTAAAATCGAACGATGGAAGAAAAAAGATTAAGATAAGTCTGACTTTTATAGTGATTTCAAGCAGGGCTTGTTTGTCAGATTTTGATGGAGAGGAGGGCAATTTTGACCTTGAACTACCGGATCAGTGACAATTTTCTAGCCTGCTGTCGAATGTCATTTCTACCCTTTGTTCAAAGTACGTTTGACTGGGATGGAAGAGAAATGGTCTTGGCTGAGCAGAACAAAGGTGGGTGCACCAAGAAAGGTGGGTGAAGAAAGGTGCAGGGGCTGGGAGGAAATTGCCATCCAAGTACTGTAAGTTTGAAAATGCTCTGACTTCAAGATAAACGTAGGGGCAGTTTAAAACCTGGATTTCACTCAGGCTTTTGGGGAAACATTTTATAAATTTGTTCACTGAACAAACACGTTTCCAAGTTTTTTAGTGCATCTAAGCACAAAAACTGAAAAATGTGAACTACTTTCAAAAATTAATTTTTAATCAACAACTTGCGGCCCTCGAGAAGGTGCTGCCCAGTGTCCGCAGCGCCCCTTATTGCACCACTAGTTGTGCTTCACACGAATCATCATCATCATGGCCCATCCCGTCGTTGTCGACGATGAGCTCGGCGCTTCTCCATTTTTTCTGCGTAGCTTGTGGCTGACAATGAATAACCAAAAC
>Ga0210059_1000606_pt1 | contig 47377 bp, 31 predicted proteins | sample Ectturendosymbi2_FD_188042 | JGI IMG/M metagenome (GOLD analysis project Ga0210059, IMG submission 188042) | Ecteinascidia turbinata endosymbiont from Florida, USA - Sample 2 (SPAdes) (version 2) | ecosystem: Host-associated > Tunicates > Ascidians > Unclassified | place: Key West, Florida...
GCAGCTATTATTTAGTAAATTTCACTAAATATTTCTGAAAAATAAGCGTTACAGAAAAGTAAGCTAGTTCAATAAATGGCTACTTCTCAATTCCCGCTACTCACATGCTTGACTACTCACACACTTTGAACTGCGGTCTCCCACACAGCAGCTAAAACCCATTGTTAGGAGACAATGACCTTTCTTGCTAAATAATTATTGTTTTGCAAATAATTACTTTTTTCAAAACAAAGCGCATAATATCTACAGTATAACAAAACAGTAGAATCTGTTCAAATGGCTCTGTGGCCCATTGAAAATGTCTTGGTGGCCTAGTACTGGGCCATGGCCCACAGTTTGGAAACCTAGGGCCTAGGTGTACATTTGTCTATCTGAAAGGGTACATTTATTGTTAGCCATATAAGAGAAATGTGTATTTGCTTATCTTTTATTTTTAAATATTTGTACATATATCAATGAATATTACTTTCAAAAGCCGTTATACGCTTACTGTTAAATATACCTATGATTAATCATGATAAACTATTTTGTCATAAGACATTTTAGGGGTACATGCTTATCTGTCGAAATGCTGAAGGGGTACATGCTCATCTTTCGAAATGCTGAAGGGGTGTGTGTTCATCTGTTTGAATGCTGAAGGGTACATTGTCAAAGAAAGGTTGGGAACCCCTGGGCTAGACTTTTCGAAATGACTGAGAGTGAAAGAGACAAGTAAAATGCAATCTCAATAAACTTAGATATAAATAGCCTGCGATCGAACTTGTTAAAACAATATTGGGCATAATTTTCTAACTTATCGGGCGCCATTTGATAGTAAAAAAATGTTGTAGAAAAAACGTGAAATTTCGTGTGACTTCACATTGACTCGAGCTTGCAAACCAATGATTCGAAGTGACTCGACAGCTCTCGTGACTCGACTCGACCAAGTCATGATTCTGACTCGACTCGAAAAAATTTTAGATGAGTCTGACTCGAGGGGCTTGTGACTCTGACTCGACAAAAATGACTCGAACACATCACTGCCTGAAACCATGACAACCATCATCCATGCCTGGGACTGAGCTGTTACAGAGGTCATGTTCAACTAAGCAGGACATGCGTTACAAACTTCAATGTGACTACTTCAACCAATCATGTTCAGCCAAAGGTAAAATAGTTCCAGCAGTTAGTTTGCTTAACAAGGCAAAATAGACACAGCACAAAAATGTATATATACTTTCAGATAGTTTTGGGAAATGGATAGAATGATTTCAACCAAAACAGGATTCGGATATCATTTTTCAAAAACAGAATAGGATTGGATAGTAAAAATCCACCAGAGGTGAGCGGACTGTAAAATTTTTCAGTCCAAGTCCAATCCTGATCCGCAAAGTTGAATCCGATCCAGTCCTGAACCACAAATTTTTTAAAAAAATCAGTCCATTCCAGTCTTGATCCGCCCATACAAAACCATACAAATTTGTTTTGCCCCATGAGGCAAAATAGCCTTGTGAGGCAAAATAGACACTACCTCATGGGGCAAAATAGACACAACCTTTTGGCATTCCCTAAATTTTATAAGGCAGTGTTTATTTTGCCATCAGACAAAAGCACTGCTGGAGTTATTTGCCATTAGGTGAGCCCAATTGGTAGTGTTGCAAGCTCTCCGGTGGCGTTGCGTTGATTGTGTGATTCACAACAAACAGGATGTGCGCGAAGTACAATAATATATATATGTGGCGCGAACAAGCAATAATAGAGTGATCGCACGCGTGAACTCTTGTTGCTTGCAGCCACAGTCCAAAGCTTTGCGCACATGCCGCTCGGGATTTTCCGATCGAAATAAAATGGTGCTGTGACCAGGATGTGGAGGTCTTGCCGAGTTCAGCCTTCACACAAAAGAACGTGCGATCGGTGCGGTTCGTTGTAAAAAGGAGGGGATGTTGTTGCAACCTCTCCATTGGTGTTGAGTTGATTGTGTGATTCACCATGAACGGGATGTGGGCGAAGAACAATATTATATATATGTGGCGTGAACAAGCAATAACAGAGTGATCGCGGTACGTGAACTCTATTGTTGCTTGCTGCCACGGTGCGAAGCTTTGCGCACATGCCGCTCAGGCTTTTTCGATCGCAACAGTAGAATTGGTCAAGTGACAAGGATGATGCACTTGGGTTAGTGCATGCTGGTCTCTCTGACAGGGCCTAACACACTGAAACTGGACCCAAAACCTAAGCCCAAAAGGTAAACCCATAACTTCAACACAAAAATTTAACCCAATTGCTAAACAAAACCCTAAACCTGAACCTGAATCTTTTCCAAGAGTATATAAAAAGCTCTCCCATCAAAGGTGTGACCTTTACCACCTAAGCCAAAGCAAAAGGTCAGAGCAGAACTACTGAACACATGCACAGCAGGCATAGACAGTAACACCTTGACTATGTTCACCTTGTTGCTAGTAATACGAACTCAACGCTATATGTGGAGTCTGGACAAAGTTGGGGTAGATGATGGAATGGATACCGATTTTGTGCATTTGATCTAACGTAACCTCGCTCGATGAAAACGCTGGAAACACTGCTCGTTTCTGCGACCAGGTAGGGTCGGAGGGAAGTTTCTGCTGTACTCGACTGATTCCGTTATAAGCCTAAAGTTCTAAACCTTAAACATAACCCCTAAACCTAACCGCTAAACCTAAAGCCCAAACCCAAAGCAAAACGGAAAATATGAAGAGAAAAGCATGGATACTTGTGCAACAACTACTACCAAAACGAAACTCCCAACGCTGAGAGCCGAAACGAAAAGCATTGGCATACGAGCCCTTAAACATGTCTGTTAGGCTACAAGGTCGCTGGCGACTGACTGACAAACACAGCGTTATATCCGAGCCGCTTCATGCCAGGCGAATCGGTAGTTACTAAAATCTACTACCTTGACGCAGAAACCAGCAGTGTTTACTGCGTTTTCATCGCGCGAGGTTACCTTAGGTCAAATGCGCAAAATCGGCATCCATTTCACCATCTACCCAAAGTTGAATGCATAACAAAATCGTCCCAGCAGAGCTTTACCATTGATGGCAAAATATGCATTACCATTTAACAAATCTGCAAAATAAAAATTACAACTAACATGTTTGATGTGGTTAGAATAATCACATCAAAACAACAAATTTTGTCAGTCCGATCCAGTCCTGATAAGACAATTTTCAAAAAAATTGCAGTCCGATCCAGTCCTGATCCGGCAAAAATTGGCTTCAGTCCTGATCCAGTCCTGATCTGTGCTCATATCTGAAATCCACTTTCCGATCATCTCTGGTCCGCGCCATCTCTCTAGTCTCTACTGACAACCCTGTACGAACCTCGCATCTACTGAAAAAATCGGTCAGTAGTTGTTCAGTACTGTAGTTCTACCCAGGGTTGCCAGTTTGGCTTTTTTGAGGCCAAATTTGTAATTTTTGGCCTTTTTTCAACTCCTTTGGCCTTTTTTTATTTTTGAAAAAAGGCAAAATAAAATTTGCCTTTTTTTAGTCACTTAGATTTTTTATGTCGATTTGGCTCATTTAAACTATCTAAAGATGATTTTGGCAGGTTTCTGGGCACTGGCAGATTTCTAGACACTGTTAGTGTTTCTGCACACAGATTATGACAAATTTTCATTGGAAACTCTGCACGAGAATTTATAATTTTTGTTTTGTTGTTTCATGCTTAGTTATAGGTTTGCAGTTTCAGCTCAGGTTGCTCTTCAGCAAAACCAAAAGTTTCGAGAAGTTCATTAATCAATTTAATGGAGTGAGATTTATTCTTTTTATGTATAAAATATGTGCATATTGCCTTTCAAAAGCGCATTTGGGTGTTTTAAAGCTGTCGTTGTGAATTTATCACGTATTTGGCTTTTTGGCCTTTTTTAAGGGTTGATTGATCTGACCTTTTTTGCTTATGGCTACCTGGCAACCCTGGTTCTAACCAGGATTGGATTGCCAATTGGGCTTTTATGAAGCCATATTCTGTAACTCTGGCTTATTTTAACGCATTTGGCTTTTTTTGTTCAAGAAAAGCCGGACAAAATCTGTTTTTTCTGACTTTGCATTGTCTTATCTGCATATTCATTCCAAGTCTTTTATGACTAGGCGTACCATACCATTAATAGTACGTCCTGTTTTAGCCGGGACAGTCTAGGCTTAAACCTGTAATTTCTGTAAATACTACAAGATGACTAATATCGCTAATAAGATCACTAAGATAACTAGGACAAGATCACTAAGATCGATAACACTGCTAAGACAAGATCACTGTGTACCCTGACATATTAAAGACTGCTCAGATTACTCCCATTCATAAAACTGGTTCTTATGAAAAGTGTTCAAACTACAGACCAATATCTTTGCTTCCTGCAATTAATAAAATGTTTGAAAAACTTCTTTATGATAGATTATACAGTTACCTAGAACACAATAAACTTTTGACAGACTGCCAATATGGTTTCAGGAGAGGGTTGTCCACAGAATAGGCCATTAATGATTTACAAAATTTTCTTACAAAATTTAAACAAAGGATTAGTAAATTGTTCTATATTTCTGGATCTTGCCAAAGCTTTTGATACAGTCAATCATGATGTACTTCTTCATAACCTAGATATTCAATATGGGATGAAGGGTTTACCTCTATCATTACTAAAAAACTATTTAGAAAACTATTCACACTATGTAGTAATCAATGATAGTAGATCTGAAATGGCTAAATTTACTTGTGGCGTGCCACAGGGCTCTACATTAGGGTCTCTTCTGTTCCTGTTGTATGTAAATGATTTACCACTAGTCTCAAATTTTAAAACCATTCTTTTTGCAGACAATACGGTTCTTGAAAGTGTGGACAACTGGCTGAAGTACAATAAATTATCTTTAAATTACAGTAAAACCAAGTACATGCTATTTACAAAACAAAACGAATACATAAACATAAATTTCAATGTTCAAATTAACAACCACCTGCTTTCAAGAACTGAATGTGTCAAGTACCTTGGAGTTATAATTGATGATAAATTAATTTGGAAACCTCATATAACTCTGTTTAAAAACAAGTTTCTAAAGCGTCAGGTATAATTTGCAAACTCAAGCACTATATTCCATTCAGATCCTTAAAAACAGTGTGTTATAGCATATTGTATTCACATATTCGATATGCCATCACCAGCTAGGGTTCATCATCTTTTTCTTAACTCAATACCTTGAATATTATTCACAATAAATTATTAAGAATTATGACATTGAGCAAATTTAACTCTAACATATGTAAATTGTACAAAGATACCCAAATACGTACTATAGACCGAATCTTCAAACTAGAAATCAGTAAATTAATGTATAAAATCAAATTTAGATTAGTTCCCAAACAATTTACAGAACTTTATACAAAAATTGAAGATATTCATTCGTATCATACAAGACAACGATCAAGTATTGAATATGCCATTCCTCGGACTAGATTAAAAATAGCTCAAAAGTCATTGACATATACAGGAATAGGAATATGGTCTTCCATAGATCCAACAATTCGTTCAATACCACTAAATTAAAACACCAAGAAGAGCAATCATATCATCATTGAAAATCTGAAAAATAAATATAAGATTACTTCCAAAACACTACCAATAAATTATTTTGTATTATGAAAGGGCAGATGTTGTTTTCCAGACATGCTCTGGCAATGCATGACATGCTACACTTAATAATTAAATAACATTATCTAGCTTGGATGTCCTTATTGAAATGCACTATTAAGTCTAGACTTGCTTCCCTCTTTTTTTTGTCCCTGTTACTTATCAGGGCATCTGACTAGAAAACCGTATGGTTGTTCCAGATGTCCTGAGAACAAAAGAAACACTGTTCTAATGTGGTTTGTTTTCTGTGGCATGATTTGTTGTTTGTTTAGAGTTGTTCCCAAATAAACTGATACTGAGATCACTAAGATTAATTTCTGATCTTCGCATTCTGGACAATCTTACTAGTCTCGGCGATCATCTTAGCAATCTTCTTAGTAATCTTGTGGTAGCCTATTTACAGTTGTCCGTTTTTAAACGCTTCAGCTTTGTCCCAGCGTGCTGGTCAGTCAACCACAAAGTCCCGGTTAGGCATTCAGTCAGCCATCATGAATAGCATGTGTTCTGATAACAGAAACACAATGTGAAAGCCCTTATCACCTGTAAAATTAATATTGACTTTTCCTGCTGTGATTTTTATGTGAAAATAAAATGGAACAAAGACCTCTTGAAGGCAATGTTCCTTCTAAGCTACACAGCTGCTAAGATCCTTCTACACAGTTGCAACAATGCTTAGCATAATAAAATTTGTTTATTTTTAGTTTTTATCTGTAATAATACATCTTACTGTGTAATAGCTTTAATAACTTCTGCTCAGTAAAATTGTGATTCAGTGCACCCGCTTGTTTTTCTGCGCAGCATTATTAAAAATTGGAGGTAACATTGCTTGAAGGACACCATATTGTCTAAAGCAGGCCTGCACAACATATACAGGCATGTGGCCCATGGAAGCTTTTCTTGCATCCCGTGGGAGCTTGCTCAATTGTAAGAAATGTTGCAAAAGCTTGACCTTGAATAAGTAATTCTCGTTTTAGAATTTCTTCCATACCACAACAAAATCTCTTCCTTGAAATGACTTGCGGCCCACAGAAAATTTATGTTGATAATAAATTTGGTCCTTCAAGTTTTCTGAGTTGCGCAGGCCTGGTCTACAGAAAAGTATGATTGGGTGAAAGTGTAAATTTATAATGCTTCAACATTGTCTTGTTTCCTAATTAAATGTATTATTTTAGTATTTCTTAGTGTCTTCACTATGGGAATCCAAAACAGTATATACTCAAGTGAGATATGTACCGCATTTTTCTGAAAAGGCTCGTTGTTCTTAAGTGAATTGAAATGTGCAATAAGTCGCTACTATGAAAACATAAGTCGCCAAGGTGAGAGGCGAACCGAAAACCATTGGCACAACAGACCTGAAACATACCCGTTACGCTACTAGGATGACAATGCTTGAGTGACAAACTGACCGCTTTGTTCAAACTTGCTGCATCATGTGAGGCCTGTGGTCCAATAAGTTTTGAAATAAGAAGATCCATGGGTAATTCCATAGCCACTTCCTAAACTTGAACCATAAATCTGAACAGAAATTCTGTAAACTTGGGAACAGAAATTCTGTCAAAGTAAAAAAAAACTGATCCCATGAAAAGTGCAACCATTATTATCAAAACGAAAGAGGCCAAGGTGAAAGCCAAACAAAAAACCATTCAAGTAACAGATGTAGACGTGTCTGCTGCACTACCATGGTGGTGCCGCTAAAGTGACAAACTCAGCATTTTATTTTAACTGTGTCATTGCCGGCAGACCTATAGCCACTTCCTATAGTATGTTTCAAGTTGTGTGGCTAACTATTGTCTGTATGATTTTTTTCTGAGACACTAAGACAGTACTTAAAAAACAGTTATCAACTCATCTGACAATTCTATGATGATATTGCATTAACCAGAGTGTTTTGGTTAGGCACAGCATGCACTTTCAGCAATATTGCTTTTAAGAATAATACTTTTCAAAAATGACTGCAGCAAGCTATGCTTGGACTTCCTTGCCTTCTCTGGATGCAGCGCGTGTTTATATGTCAGTGTCATTCTATGATGGACTAGTTTATGTTGTCGGTGGATGCGATGAGATGGGTCAACCTGTTAGTTCATTAGAAGCATTTGATATAGCTAGCAAAGCTTGGATAAAGCTAAGGAACATGCCAACAAAGCGTGCTGCCCCAATTGTTGCTGCTTTTGATGGTAAAATAGTAGCAATTGGTGGAGTAGGATCCACTCAAGCTCCAGTTGACTCTGTTGAGCTATACAATATTGGAGAAAACAAATGGAAACGCTTGCAAGCCCTTTCAGAACCACTAATGGGTATGGCAAGCTTTTTAAAAGATAACAAGGTTCATATTTTTGGAGGGATGGGTGTTGATACCAATCCTCGAGACCATTTCAAATGCTTTGCAATTGGATCATCGGGTGAAAAATGGCAGGCATTCCCACCTATGCCATCACCGAGATATTCTGCTCAAGCCTTCTACAAAAATTCCAAAGCCTATGTTATTGGTGGCAGGCAAGGAAAGATACCTGTGTGTGCTTTTGAAGTGTTTGATTATGATCTTAGAGTATGGGTCAAGTACCCAGACATATTGTCCAAAAGGGTATTTTTATGCTATGCGATGACTGATAATTTTATTATTACACTTGGTGGTTTGAAGCAAACAGCACAGCAGGGATTTTCTGACACATGTGAAATGTATTGCCTTGACCAATGCAACAAAGGTGAATGGCAAACAAACAAGCGCATCGCCATTCCCACAAAGAGAGGTGATTTTGTATCTTGCACCATTGACAACCAAGTCCTTGTGGCTGGGGGATTGGGAAATGGTGGGAAACCAATCAGTTCTGTTGAACTTTTTGATCCTGAAACAAGAAAGTGGAAGCGACTATCTGACATGCCTCGGGCGCACAGTACTTGTGGGTCAATCTTTTGTGCAGGAAAGTTTTTTGTCTTCGGAGGAATCACTGAGGAAGGCCCATCATCAACTTGTGAAGTTTTTGAATTGGCAGAAACTTCTGCAACAAGTGGTTAGTGATATTGGATGTTATTTTATCAGGTGTCAGAGTATGTATAGGTTTTGACTACAAGGGTTTTTTATGTTCTATTTTACATGAACAAAGGTTTGGCAAACAACTAAAATTATCCCCAGAACTGTCACAATTGTTGACAGTAAAGAAAAATGTCTTTATAACAGTCGTTCGTAACCTTCTCAGGATGCAAACTAAATTGCCTGTTAGCCAAGGTGTTTGCAGACTTAAATTACACAATTTGTGTGCTGTGGAAAAACATTTTATGATTGATAATGATGAGATGGTGTTGTGGTATTAATTTTAGTAGCTCTGATAAACATAGGGTCCATGTGCTCACTAATTTTTCTTTGTTGACAAAGGCTAAATGTATAATATTATCAGTGCTTTTTGTACTTACAACTTGTAATTTAATCTTGTTTTCAAAGACAATGATTATATAAATAAATGTGTTACACAAAGCAAAATGATGTTGTCACCAGAATATGTGTGTGATATTGAAATAGACTTTGCTGGATTACCTTTGTGAAAATCAGTGATTGTTGGTGCATGTATGGTTTTCTTGTTGTTATATTTGGTTTTGCCAAGCAAATTTCTTATGATAACAATTGTTTGTTGAAACTATCTTGAAAATTTGTGTAAAAGTGGTTCAGAAAAATGCAAAACACATCAAATATTTTTAAGCTGAAGTGCTAGGGATTGTTTTGAGTTTAAGATGTCATTGATGAATTTGTAGTGACACTAACACACAGCCTAAAAACCTACTTCTCAGTGTCTCTTGTTTCTTTATTTGTTCAGAAATAGGTTTGGCTTAAAAATTGCATATTTTAGAACATCATGACATTGAGAAAGTAAGCATCTGGCGTGTTGAAGTGGCACTGTTAACATGTTTGCTGCTGGCATACAAGTCGAATATATTGTACTTTGAAATCAGCCTAAATTAAAGCAGTTTCCATGTGTCTTAGCAATGGCATAACTCCTCAACTGATTGCATTTAGAGAGCTGTTCAAACCCTCAAAAGACTTGGCAAGTCTTCAAGTCAGCAATGAAAACAAAAATTTGGTTTTTGGTTTGGTTTTTTTTTATGAGGGACGTCATAGGTGAGAAAGATTTTTGGCCATTTTGGCTCATGTTACCTGGCCTAGGGCCCAACCGCTAAACGAAAGTGTTTCGCTCAAGTTTTCATGGAAACTAGGCTAGAATCTCAGTCTTTTGGCCTTTGATCGACTTTCTAGAGTTTCTGGTTCAAAAGTTATGGCCTAAAAACAACAAAATATTTAATTATGTAATTAGTAGATTAATTACTTACGTTGTTGTTTATAGATCAACTTTTGAACCCGAAACCCCAACGAGTCATCCAAAGCATCAAAAGACTCAGATTTTAGCCTAGTTTCCAAAAAAAATTGAGCAAAATACTACCATCTAGCAGTTTGGGCCTAGCGCCAGATGAAGTGGGCCAAAAAGGCCTAAAACTACTCCACTTATGACATCACTCACAAAGAAACCAAAACCCAACATCAAATTTTTTTTCATTACAGACTCAAAGACTTGCCGAGTCTTTTAAGCATTTGAACAACTCTCTAGCACAATCGGCGGCGGAGTTAATCCCGTGCGAAGACATGTGCAAACTGCTTGATTTAGGCTGAAATCATAACAGCTTCAAAGGTGTTAATTATTATCATCACCTTGGCAATGTTTACAGATCTTGGGCCCGAAACCAGTCAGGGCCAGCCCTAGCAGATGCGGGGCCCAATGCAAGACGTGAGCGCGGGGCCCAATACATGACCTGAGCACAGAACCCAGTGCAAGATCTGGGCGCGGGGCCCCTCTGAGCAGTGGTTTTATGACATGATCGTGTACAGTCAACCATGTTACGATTGTGGTAGAATGCAGATATACAGTGCAGCACTAATACGAGAATTGAGCACGTTTGCTAACGTTCGAGAGAAAATTTGCTAGTTCTGACGAGAGCGTTCTTTGTTAACAATGAAATTTATATGGTGTTTCTACTGAATTCTCAAGCACAAGGTGCATCTGACAAAAATGAATAATCTACCCAAACACCATGGCGAGGGGCCCAATGCAGCTGCATCGGCTTAGGACCGGCCCTGAAACCAGTTATGAATTTTAACTCTCAATATAGTGTTGATGAAGAAAAACTTTTGAAGTTAACCGGACTGGTTGCAATGATTATAAAATTTCAAAAATTTGGAAATAAATTTTGCTGTGATATTGTGTTTATGTTATCATGGTGTTGATGCATTCACAAAGTTAAAATCATTTCCATTTTTTGGCAATTGATGAAGTTACTCATTGAACTTACAGTACATTTGATACAAAATGTATGATGAATTAAAGCTCTAATTTTTATTGACTACACGCTTTATAACGAGTACTTATTGTTTGTGGAGATCTTCATAATGCACTTGCAAATGCTATGGAATGTTTTTTAACTGCTAATGAAATTCTATGTTACTCCCAAAAAAGCAGTGAAATGCCAGGAATGAAACACCGAAATTCAACATACCTTGAACTGACAAAATACCAAACAAACAGAAGCAACATACAAAAAGCTTTCAGTGTTCTTTACTTGACAAAGGTTACTAAGTTTAGCACCTTGTTGAAGCAGAAATGTAGATGTTGATCATCACTGAAAACAGCAATATCTAAGATGATTATAGCTTTATATCTGTAGTTCATACAAGCAAGCATGTTATGTACAAAAAGATTTGTATGAAAAGACATGCACAAATTTGGACCACAGCTGATACAAATGCAGCTTGAATAAAGCTTCTCAACTTTCATGTCCAGTAGCATGTTTTATTATATCCTGTAATGCACCACAAAAGATTTTCAAGTGCTTGCTCAGGAAAATTGTATCACTTGCAGTGCATTTTTTAAAAAGTTTTTGGTGTGATCAATGCGCTGTTGTACTTTGCATAAGAATAAGAAGATATTTTATTTGTGCAGAATCGAAATTACAGTAAACCTCGGTTAATCCGGATTCGATTTGACCGACGATTTTATCCGGTTTAGGCGAAGATCCGGATTAACCGAAGATGGTTGTTTCTAGCCTGACGTCATCTATGTACTGAGATATCGGTGAAAATTACTTAAACTGAATGCATTTACGACCCAACAGCAGACTTTCGCTGAAGCGAAACGAGTTTAGTGATGTATTTACAATGGTACAAAACGCTAGTAACCGCCATATCCAGGCAGTTATGAACAATCTCAAGTTCATACTTTTAGGTCACTTGACTGTGAGAAAGCTGAGATTTTCGACTGACAGAGATTTCTGCGACTGGTCCATAAGCAGTCACTAAGACATGTTAACAAGTACAATACGCTCAGGGATAATACTCTACATACGCACACTCAACACTGATGAATGGACTGAAATCGTGGTGCGGCTGTGCGCCTTGAGCGTTATGTTCAACGTGATATGCTATACCCTTGTGAAGCGTAAGAATCGTCCCTATAATCGAATGTTGCGCGCAGTTGCAGCCGATGTTATGATAATTCTTAACGTTCGTTGGTGATCGTGAGCACGCTTGTGTTGCGTCTGAAAGGTGCCGAATCTTTCCTAGAGACCAGTGAATGCGCTTTAAGAACACAACAACGTTTAAGTGACAAAAAATCCGGATTACGAGATGTTAAAAAACGCAGATTTTATCCGGTATTGGCGAAGATCCGGATTAAAAAATCCGGACAAACCGAAGAATTTTATAAAGAAAAACGTTAGAAATCATTCGTACCACCAGTTTTATCCGGTTTTGGCGAAGATCCGGATTAACCGAGGTTTCCTGTATTATTTTAAGAGTTAACCTGACAAGAGTAAGACCATCGCAAGTTTTTAATAATCGATTTTTGCACTTCTTGTGCTTGTATTTTTTGAGTTAAACATTTATAGTTTATTTATTCACATAGTTGTATTTCTTACTTAAAAATTGTTAGAACACAAATGTATGTGATATACAACTTCTGTTTCTTCTATTGTCATGCCCATGGCAAACCCTTGAAGTTTTTCCAGCGTGATTGTCGTTTTACAAGTGCTGTTTCGGTGTTTTCACGTAGATTGATTTGTGTTACTTTGATTATCCTACATCTTTTCTGGTTTAGAAACAGCTAAAAAGTAAAATAAATATAATATAAAAACCGTGTTTCTGCTTCAGCATTTTTCAAATCATAGATCTTTGACAAAGGCTTCGAGTTTCACCTTGTGTTCTTAGCAATCACCAGTTGTGTGCTGTCATTATGTACCACATCTCTTAATTTTTTCCCGAACTTAGCAGATAGTTTGCAGGCATGCGTAATGTGATGTGTGTGGCAGTTTTTTAGAATTACAAGAAATTATGTATTCGGTTGCTTGAAGCGATACAATGTGCATGCAATAGCATTCAAAAAAATTTGCTTCTTTTAGTTAAGTTGGTGTCCTGCAGGACCGATGCTCATGCATGATTTTTCGTTGCTACATCATGCATGTTCTATTGAAAACGACGGAGTTGTGTCTATCAAACTTTGAAAAGCAACTTGGGGTATGAGATTTTTGTAGGTTTTAGGGAACTTCAAGTTTCTACTTGTACGATTCGTTGTCAAAATGAACTGCTTTTTACTTGGTAAGACTAATGGTTGCACCTCGTAAAAATGTTGTGGCCTGAGATGACCCCTTCTGAAAAGAGTAATGAAAACACGTTTTTTGAGAGTCGCAATGACTTAGTTTAACACTTTCGTGATCACTTTTACGCGGTTGTGATGAACATTTCATTATACGAGCGTATGTTTTTGTTTTACTGCATGCTTCCGGCGAAGAAACCAACTGTTGGACACGGACTGTTGTTTTTGTTGTTGCGCAATTGTCGTAGTGTGTAGAATTACCCATGTTCAAATTTTGACGTGTTGACATTATTTTTTTACGACTGTTGCGCGTATGATTGCGTCACTTTTCTGTCCTTGTTTGAAAGTATAATAAATGATCGCGCCTTTTATTATTTAACTGCAATTGTCATCCTTGTCACTTTCGAAAGTGCTAGACCTGGTGCTTTATTTTATCTTGAACGAATATGTCATCCCACGAATACTCAAGGAATTATGTTGAAAGTTCATCAACCACATGGGCGCAATTAGGTAGTGGACACAGGGTCGCGTCCCCCCACTTTTTTGGTGGAGAAATAATATGCCTTGTCCTCTCACATTTCTATCTTTAGGTTTTGTATTTATAGAGGTTTCAAAAATAAATGTGACATTTGCCACATATTGTGTGAAGAGCTTTTCACGTTAGATGTTGCACTTTGTCATGTTGATGTTGACACAGAGTTTGGTGTGGTATCATTGATTCTGATATTTTTATAAATTTTAGCTTCGATAACATGATTTTTAGCATTTTGCAAGTTTCTACAGACCGCTAAAGATTGTGAACTGCTTCTGTCCGACATTTTACCCAGTGTGGCATACTCTAAGAAAGGTCATTGTTTTGAAACAATGAGAGTTCAAAACAGCTGCACGTGTGGGAGACCATGGTGCAGGGGAAGCTAGAGTTTGAAATACTGGCTTTTTTAACGCACTCGGCTTTTGTTAATCAAAAAAAGCCAGACAAAATCTGACTTATTTTCGTGGGAAAGGCTTGACTCCGACAAAACATGTCGGAGCTGCATATTCATTCCAAATTTCTTCTGACGAGAGTTTATGACCATGCACTGTTGCCCTAAAAATGTTCGATGCATTGTAAGAAACAAATTTACGTCGGTGTAATCACGGGGGGAAAATGCTTCTGAAATCTGAAGATCGCAATTGTATTACATCGATGTTACTGACGAGTTTTAATCAAACCCGACGCCAAAGTCTTCACCAGGGGGCTTAAAGTTTGTGCAAGGGCGGCTTGACATTCTAAAAATTGACAAAAACTGCTGATTTATAGTGTTTTACATTTAAATTGGGGGGAGGGGGCCTGGAGCTTCGTTTCGGGGCGCTAAGCCCACTAAAGCCACCTAGTGGCGACGGGACTGGTTTTAATATCTATTTTGTGTTTGGTTATGCATGTTTTATATGTATATGTTTTATGACTGCTAACTGGCTTTTTTCGTGACCAGACAGGTTTGTTTCCTGCAGAAATGTAACTGGCTTTTCCGTAACGTCGGTTGTCACGTATTCAGAAACAGACAGCTCAAAATTTAAAGATACAAGTTTGTAATGCTAGAAAGTTACATTTTCAGGCAAATCTCTACGAAGTTTTTGCCGAAGGCATGAAACAGCACTATTGTGCAATTGCGCAGCCAAGAATTTTGTTCGGTAGGGACCAGTCAATGACGTCGTCTTGAGTCCGACTTACGCTTATTTCTAACAGTTGAAAATTGATGTAAAGCACCAGTAAAAATCTTAGCATGTTTGTTGCGTGGGGGCATGGCCTGTTCGGTCTTATTCTGCCTGCGCAACTGCTATTGAGAGACTTAAATTTAGGATGGGCAGTTTTGCTGTTCGTGAAGTCCAGCAGAATTATTATTTTATACGTGTGCAAACACGCCATTCTCTTGATTAACAGAAGTGTCAATTAATAGCCAATCAGTATTATTGACGGCTAATCTTGAATGTCAACATCACTTATTGCGAAGTTCGTGACATTTACTTGTAGCAGCAGACGCTGTACGTTTGTCAATGTTTGGGATGTTGATCATGTTGCTGATATATAGCACCGTGTCCAGTGGCGAAACTACAGGTTTCAGCAAGGGAGGAAAACTAAGTTGAAAGGGGCCCACTGGCCAGTGGTGGAGGAACCTTTCAAGGTGGGGGGGCACAAGTTCACGTCAAAAAAATTTGGAAAATTTTTTTCGTTAACCGAATTACTTTAACAATGGACCCGATTCGAATTGTGTTGCTTAAACTTATTTAAGCAAAATTCGAAATGTAACAGAGGGGAACAGGTCACCCCCAGAAAAAAGTGATGGGCCTAGGCCCATGCGCCCCCGGTTCCGCTGCCGCTGGCCACCTTAGGGGGCCCACTAGCCAACATTCAGATAAAAACGTGAGAAATGATGGTGAATGTGGATGGCTACAGTAAAACCCTAAATAACCGAAATTTAATCTTAGTGAGGAACCGCAAATACAGTAGAATTTGCCTAATTCGTCACCTCAAGGGGATTACAAAAAGTGACGAATTATGCAAACAGGTGAAACTCTATCATAGCAGCTCGTATACTTTATCATAGTAACTCGTATACATTCATAGTGCTTTTATTTGCAGTAAAATACAACTTTATGACGTTATGGTTGTTAACAAAATTATACTCTATAATTGCTCTACTTTGTGTAGACTCCTGCATTTAATCCAGAACCGTCGCCAGAAAGTTTTCAGGGGGGCTTTGCGTTTCTGCGGGGGGACTTGACATCGAAGAGTTGACAAAAACTCAATTGATTATAGTGTTTCATGTTTCAATTTGGAGGGGAGGAGCTTTGTCTGGGGGGCTAAGCCCCGCCGTGGCGACGGGTCTGATTTAATCCAGTACGTTTGAAATTTTTAACAAACTTCCAAGACTTTCTGCCTTCTCTCAATGGGGAGTCGGGTCGCGCTTCGCACCTCGTGTATGAATTCGATAAACAAATTGCGAGGTGCAACAATTCTCATATAAAGATATTTAATTTGTATGAATTCCCACACGTGTTAACTGCTTAAACATCACAACCGAAACTGCAAATGACGTATTAGCCGAACAAAACGCTTCTCAGGGACAGAAAGAGGTGACGAATTAGACGAACTGAAATGTACACAAAAGATGGGAATTCTGCCGGGACCGACGAAAAAGTGACAAAGTAAGCGAATTGACGAATCAGACAAATTCTGTATAATCTTAGTGAGGACCCGCTTTTATATTTAGCTTGCCAGGTGGGGCGGTTCACCCTTCTGCCTCCCCTTCAGTTACGCCACTGAGCGTACCCAGTAACAAATTTAAGTAGATTAATATGTAAATCGTCTAAGGACAAAACAAAGCGATATTAATGTTGCTTTCAAAACACCTCTAAAAACTAAGATTGGGAATCCGTACTTCTAAAGCTTCACTTCTGCATCGAACCGATGACTATATTGACTTCACACCAAGCTTACCCCCACATTTTACAACAAAATTTCGCCCATCAACCACCTTTAGACGATTGCTGCTTGCAATACTTATATGATTATTGTGGGAAAGTAGCTGCATTACCTTCGGCTACGAAAACTATAAGCAGTTTTTTGTGAAACGCCTATATTTCAAATTTGGATGCGGAAAACAATGGATATCTTCTTTTGTTCTTCACTTCCTATATTTTTGCAAATTGAAAAAACACGACAAATCACAAGTTTTGCCCTCCCTGATACAAAATCATCGCTACGCCATTGACCTCAGTCAGTTGAACGTACTTTGTTGAAATTTTGATACATAGGTCGATGAAAACATACCGGTACTTCTTCTTTTACGGATAAAATACCTACACTTCTCTTGCGGACATTCAGTACTAAATGCCGAAAAAAGTTCGAGGAGCCTGTTCTGTTTCGCTTATCTTCATAGGCATTGTAAAAAATTTCGAAACTCGTATGTTATACTCAATGGCATAACTAGAGTTTAGAGTCAGGGGGCACAGCTTAGCTGAAGGGGGCCCACTCGTCACCGCAGGGAACCATTAGCCAACACTCAGAAAAAAGTTAAGAATGATAGTGAATCTAGATGTGGTGGATATCTGCACTAGCTAAAAAAACGAAAACACCCCGAAAAACGTAAAGTAACAACCTAAAGCAATGGTTCTCAAAGTGGTCGATATTGACCCCCAGGGGTCAATTAAGACCATCCAACTACTCGTCTGTGCCACCACGTGAATGGCCTATTTTAGCATTGTAAAATTTTTCTGCAGTAAAAGGGTCGCTGTCTTGACTATCGTGGCATGAGGTTTTATGACGGACCGTTGCCAGAAAGCTGCTTTTGACAATACACCACTGGATAACAGAGCCGCAACCAGGAACGGGCAAACCGGGCAGCATATTTACAAAATGTAACCTTATTCGCTTAATAAGAGGTTTTCAGCCAATCACAGCGCGGATAACGTTCCAGATAAATTGATGAAGCCTGTCTAGCCACGCCCACCTAACAACTAGTCACTTGTATGAAGCAGCAGCGGCCATTTGAGAAGGGCTTTTACCGTGCGGGAGATTTGCATGAAACTGGATTGGCGCATGCCCAGTATCAACGAATTTTACCCACTGGGCGGCACTGAAATTTTGCACTGCACTTCAGAACTTTTCTAAATTTCTGGTTTCAGGCACTTTTGCTTTTGTAATATATGACGAAAACACGTCTCAATTGATGCCATTCTGTTTGATAACAACAAGCATCATTACAGAAATTAGGTCCGTTAAAAATTTTGATTGGCTCCTTCACAGTCCTTAATGCTGACTCCGGTGTCAAGCGAAATTTATGACCTGTTATTGTTTGTCACTAATTTTGCTTCTCAGGATAAAGAAATAAAGTCTGGCAATTAATTTTTTGACATGTGTTGTGTAAATTAAAACATTTTGGTTAGATGTTAGGTACTCACAACCAGTGGCGTAACTAGAGGTTCAAGCCAGGGGGGAAAACTTCGCTGAAGGGGGCCCACTGGTCACCGTTTGGGTATGCAATAATTAGTTCCCAAAAACTCATATACGTTATTCCACAAAAACAAAATATTTTTCGGGTGATGCAATGAGATTCACTTGGGTAATTGACTTTAAAGTTAGAATTTCGCGTTTTCATGAAACATATGCTATCTAAAATTGATACTCATCAATGACTTGTGACTGGGTAAGGTAGACTTATGATTTTAAGATCACCACAGACCTGAATCTTGGTATTAATTCCACTTTTTTTCTGAGCACCAAATGCTTGACTTAATGATGGGGCATGGTGGTAGATTCTGGACACTGACAGAGTAAACAACAAAACAAATGTAGTAAGTCCAAAACGGGAATTTTTTGAGCAGTTCATTGATTTCTCCGCATCAGTGATAAAACCACATTCATTTAGCAACTACTAAGCAAATAATGCCAAACAATTTTATCTAAATATGGAGCGACACACCAAACAATTACAAATATGTATATGAACAGTGCCGTAGCAGCCCAACTCGACCCCCCCCCCACAAAAATGCAGGGCTATTCAACTGGTGTTAGTCATACAGCAAAACAAAAGAAATCACTGTATAGTGGCACAGTAGCACACATGAAAAGTATTACATAACAATAACCATGAAAATATCATAAACAATGTCACATTATAGTACCGTAGAAAATGTCTAATTCGTCATCATTCAATTCATCAATTCGTTATTTTTTCGTCGGTCCCGCACAATTCCTATCTTTTGTGTACATTTCTGTTCGTCTAATTCGCCATCGTGTATTTCGTCAATTTGCTCAATTCGTCACCTCTTTCTATCCCTGAGAAGCGTTTTGTTCAGCTAATACGTCATTTGCAGTTTCGTTTTTGATGTAAGCAGCTAGTTTAACACGTGTGGCAATTCACACAAATTAAGGATCTTAACATGAGAATTGTTGCACCTATCAATTTGTTTATCGAAATTATATACGAGGTGTGAAGCGCGTCCCGACTCCCCATTGAGAGAATGCGGAAAGTCTTTAAAGTTTATTAAAGGTTTAAAAGGTGTTAGATTAAATGGAGGAATCTAGATAGAGGAATTAAAGAGTTTAATTTAATAACAACCATAACGTCATAAACTTGTATTTTACTGTAAATGAAAGCACTGTGTATACGAGTTACTATGATAAAGTATACGAGCTGCTGTGATAGAGTTATCACCTGTTTGCAAAATTCGCCACTTAACCTAAATCGTCACTTTTTCTAATCCCCTTGAGGTGACGAATTAGGTAAATTCTACTGTAGTATCGAAATGGCTTTGAGCGAGCCTTTTGGCATGCAGAAAGCTTTATGACATCATCCAATTCTAGAGAGCGCACACGTGAAGCTTCAATTGACAATATGGCTAATGAGGATAATGTGCTGTCTGTCGTATGAGATCTGTTGAAGGTTTTGATCAGCTTCAGTTTGCTGAAACTCCTGTCAGGGCTGGCAACAGCATCGGGACAGTTTAGCATAATCCAATATGCAATAAATACATCATGACGTGTCTTGGGAATAGAGCTTAACAAACGAACTTCATCAAGACGCGTTGAGAATAGAGCTTAACAAACGAAATTGGATTTTAATCATTGTCATTTAATTAACGACGATTACTTAGAGATGTTGTGATGAAATGAAAATGTATAAAAAATATGCAGGAATTTAGAATCAAGACTATCGTCCAGGTACGAAAGCACTGTTACCATAGGAAAAAACCTGAGGCCGATCAAAGCAATGCGCCGCGATGAACGTTTTCTTTCATCAGCGTTTAAGTGAATTTTGCACCGTGGTTTTAACTGGCCGAAATACGTATGCACATACCTTTCAGATGTCTAGACTTGTCAATCACCTGGTGCATGGCACATGTTTAGATTAATAACATTTTGCATCTCAAATGGCTATACATGTTGACAAATATAAACCAAGGGGGTCTACGTGCACGCAACATGGTTAATATCCAAAAACCACTAATTGCACTACTCGGTTGGAACAAGCTCAGCAGTGATTGCTAAATAAACTCTTCTAACTACACTATTAACTCCATCTTGCTGTTTGAACAGCAGGCTGCGCAAATGTGTAAGTTTGGTCGTAAGCACCAACGGTATCTTGCCATGCAATACAAAATACTAGAGGACTACCTGAGCTAGCCATAATACATTTTTTCATAACAATCACTACACAAAATACGTTGATCAGGTGTAAGTTTGACTTCTGGACGTATACAACTAGGCACATAGACCAGCTTCACGTTCAACACTCCAAGCAATGGATGGGGACGCTTTATACTGAAGCCACAAATACGTTTATTACCTGACAAACGTACCAAAAATCATCAGGCGATGTTATTCGAGGTAACAGCAGTATTGATAAACACTACACTGATTTCTAATGTTTCACATTTCAATTTAGGGGTTGAAACTTTGTCTGGGGCCCAAAAAGTCTCCCTGTGGTGACGGGACTGAATTTTGGGCCCCTTTTGTTGCTACGCGGTAAACGTCCAGATATTTGTCTGATACGGATAATCGCGTATTCTGGTTAAACACATACAAAAAATCTTGGCGAAATGGTTGTGCGATTAACTGGATTCATCTGCACTAACACCGGAAATCACCGAAAAACACTCCAAGAAATTTTTGAAAAACGCTAAAAACAAAAACCTACTAAAAATCAAAAGAATGCTAAATACTGAAATACAAGCTAACAGGAGGTCCACATTTTACATTTAGCCTGCCAGGGGGGGTGTCCCCCCGTCAGTTACGCCACTGCTCACAACAAGCTATAGTACAGAAGTAACTGTAACCACGGAAAGTTTTGGGACTTTGTCTTAGACCTCAATTATTCTTCTTTTCTCATCCTAACCCAAACCCGACACCATAAGCGTATGACATGGGGATGCAGGGGATGCGGTCGCATCCCCAATGCTGAAAAATTCGCCATTAATCGGGCAAAAATTTTCAACATTTGGGCAAAGTCTACAGCTACATTCACATGTAAGTGAAGTAGTGTCTATTTTCCCAAATAAAGCAAAATACCAGTCAAATCAACGACAAAATAATGGCCAAAACGGCAAAATAATCTGAGACTATTTTGCCATTTTTTGGTCCCTGATGGCAAAATAGACACTGCCCTTGAGTGTATTGGAATCATGTGGTAATTCCAACAGCCTTCATCAAATTTGGGCCAACTAAAAAACTTCATTCAAGTTTTGGGTAAAATTAGAAACATTTGAGTTAAATAGGAGCATTTGGGTAAGGTCCAACAGCTTCAGTTAAATCTGGAAAATGAGAAAAGCTTCTTTCAATTTTGGGTGAAAATAAAAACATTTAGATAAATTGGAAATATTTGGGTGAAGTCCATCAGTCAAATCAAATTTTGACACTTTTCAACAGCTTAATTCAGTTGTTGGCAACTTCAAACAGTCTTGTTAAAAGCTGGTCTTTCTAGAATAGCTCCGTTGAAATTTTAGTACGTTTAGAAATGTCTGGGTGAACTATAAGATTTGTCTGGGAGAACTATAAGAACTAAATGTTTGGATAAACTACAAGAGAACTTCAAACAGCTTTATTCAATTTTGGAGAACTTCAAAAAGTGTAATTCTAATTTCGGCAATATACAAGCACTTCATTTAAATTTGCATATTATTGTGCAAATTCCAACAGTCTTAATTGGGTAAATGAAACAGCTTCAATCAAACTTGGGTACAGTTGAAACCATTTGGGTAAATTGGAAGAGTTTCATTCAGATTTGCATATATTATAAATATTTGGGCAAATTACAAGAGCCCACATCAAATTTGGGCCAGTTGAAACAACCTAATTGAAATTTGGGTAGAGATAGAAACATTTTAAAATTAGGAACATGTAGCTGTGTTGAACATGATCCGGTTTCCGGATCGCGATCCAACCGGATTCTGCAATTCAGAACCGGATCTGGATCGGACTGGATTTCGAAAAAAACTCAACCGGATCAGATATGGATATCCAAACTGCATTGATCACTGCAGTAAAATGCTTAATCAGAGTTTTTTTTAAATATAAACCGGATTGGATCAAATATTTGGACAGGTCTACCGGATTAGGATCGGACCGGATTACTCAATGAAAACTTTGGACTGGATTAGGATTGCAAAAATCTCTAATTTGTTCAACACTTGCATGTAGTGGTAACTCGCCATTCCAACTAACCCTCACTTTTGTAAACCCTAACATATCGAAACCTCAAATAGCTGATGCTGTAAATGTAGTGTACAACTAAAATGTAGCTGTAGCTACAAAATGTTTTATGGTAGTGTTGTGGTGTAGTTGTGATATGATGCAGTGACGTTTTCGTGTTTCAAACTTGCTTGATGTTGTGAGATTTGCAAGTGTGAATCTGTTTCCATGAAGTACTCATGAACAGAATAAATTACGTAACTGCAGCTGTAATATGTTGCATGGTAGTAATCTGTGATTTTATACTGTTTGGATTTTCATATTTTCCCTTTCATGCAATGAATTTCACATGTTGCATCCTGCCAATTTTAATATTTCAATTTAATGCTGGGAAGTGAAGTTTTCATGAACAGTAGCAACTGTACTATTTATTGCACTGCATAATTCACTGATGCTAATGCAGTCCAGTGAAGCACTGCTATTTTTATGAAATATTCTTGTTGAGGTTATAAGCCATTTGTCATTGGAAATGTGCATTTGTACACATTCCTTGGTAGTTGATCATATAGGCTGCAGTACTTGCGTGTATCAGTACCACATTTCTTAGCATGCCGTGTTCAGTGCACATTTAACTGTCTACACTGGATTGGATTTTTGGTTTTCATAATGTGACTTTAGAACAGAGGTGACGAACATGCGGCCCGCAAATAAATTTCGTGCTGCCCGCGAAGCATTCAGGCGAAACCAGCAGTCTTGAACTTCGTTTGCTGTTTGTTTCTGTTGATGAACAATTTTTTTTCTTTTTAACAGGTTTCAAAGTATGACTGTAGATTTACCCGGGCGATCGTCCTGGCGTTGACTACAGTACTTTATAAATTTTAACTCCGCGCCTCGCCTGCTTCTCCGAACTAGACTCATCGATCACAAATGTCCTTGCACCGAATGAAGCTCTATTCGTTACTGAGAACACAGTCAAGCACACTAACGCGAAGTTTCGAAACGCTGTGACTTCTGTCAGGTGATATACACAGCAAAACGTTAAAACCACAGCTAAAACCACTGCACTTTCCCCACGAGGCCGACCACGTTATCTGCTACAGCTACGAGACTCGTCACACTGTGTATTACGTAACAGTAAGGAGCGGCACTTCCTGCTCTTCTACCAATGAGTATCAGGTTTACTTGTGCGTTCCCAAGGAACAGCGCAGGCTAGTGGTTAAACGTACCAGAAAAATCTTACAATGACTAAAAAGTTGTGCGGTCCGCTTACTCAGCGGCAGGGACCGAGTTTGCTAAAAACTTTGGGGGGAACAAATTTTTATTGTTTGCGTTTCGATGACGTCATCGTGTTCATTCAACCGTTGTTGGACCTTTTTGTAAAATTGGCAATGTAATTTATATATTTTGGTGAGCATGGCCCAAGTGCCTCCCCTGGCTACGCCTATGGTGGTGGTAGGTGCTATTCCTAGATGTCTAGCACTTGGCTGTGCATTTACTATGAAAACACATTAATTCTGAGAGTTGGGCTTAAATGGACATAATTATGCTCAAAAACTGTGATAATCAATTCAAATTTGGTCAGTTCCGAAATACAATATACTGCTACTAAAAACCACAAGACCACACATAGATCAAATCAAAAACAAACCACAAGATTTTGGTAAATGCTAGCAGTGGCAACCAGGCGCATAGCCATAATTTTAGTAGGGGAGAAACATCAACCGAGTTTAAAGCACCATCCATGAAACGTCCATGTTTCTGCTGTTTTCTCCTGAACAATTGCATTTCGACAAACAAAACGTCTGCTTTCATTGAATTGACAAGTTTCAAAAGTTTTGATAGTGAAGTTCCAAGCTTCTATTTTGGATCAATGCTACCATTTGCTCATAAACCTTTTCTGAAAAAGCGCTTGTAAACCTCTCAATGCTATAAGCGCACGATCTGCAATATTGCAGTTGAGCAAGAAGTCATCGCGGCCGGCATTACGATTGCGCTTTTATACTGTATTTGCACGCTTCGGATGTACAACAACACAGCACGTTCAATCGAAGCCGAGCAGACACTTTGCTCTGAAGCAATGACTTCCGACGAAGTAGGCCTTCTTCAAAACTTTCGCGCATATAAGAAGTGGATCCCGTTTTCATCTAATTTTTGAGCGATTATTTCACGTATGTAGTTGATAAACGTAAACGCTAGTCTTTCACTACCTTTGAAAAATGTTTAGATTTTCGATAATCCGTAATATCTTTCGGCTATGTCCAACTTATTCCGTTAAACCTTTGTACCTTTGTATCTACTTTGAACTTACTTCCTTTAAATTGTTTGATGAAACTTTATTAAATTTAACTGACTTCATTGAAATACAGGGTGTCTCAAAATAAATGAAACCCATAAAATTGCTGATAAATATGTTGATTTTAACCCTATTTTTTTGTATTTTTCAGATTTGATAGCAGTTATAAATAACAATATTATTTTAAAACCCCATGGCTTGGAAATTAGAAGAAAAAGTGTTTTGCGTCACGACTTATATACGGACTAAATCTTATAAGACTGTTCAAACACGCTTCCGCAGGAATTTCAATTTCAACACTTATCCAGGAATTTTAATTTCAACACTAAATCCCAGATATTCCTGTGGTATCGTAACTTTCAAACCCATGGAACTGTAAACAAACGTAGCAAGAAATCAGAGATGCCATCTAGTGGAAGGAAATTGAGTGCAAGATCTGCAGATAATGTGGAAGCGTACAGAGTTTCTGTTGGCCGGAGCTCTCTGATCGTTTGATTAGCAGGCGGCGTGATCCAGAATGGTCGCCACATTCGCCTGACTTGAGTCCCCCAGACTTATACCTGTGGGGATTGTTAAAAGACAGAGTTTATCAGAATAACCCCAAAACTATTGCTGAATTGATATTGGCCATTACGCAGAACATTTGTGCAATAAAAAGAGAAGAATGTGCCAGAGTGATTGATGACTTTGCTCGACTGCTTCAAGAATGTCTGAGACGGAATGGTGGTCATTTGGAGCATGTGTTTTAATAAATCTTAAAATCTAGCTAAAGGCGCCAAACTTTCAGTACTCAATTGTTATTATGTCAGCTCTGATAAAATGTAAAAATTTTCAGCGTATTTTGTTTTAGTAATAAATGGTAATCAAATTAATGGGTTTCATTTATTTTGGGACACCCTGTATAAAATGGAATTAAACTGTAAACACAACTGTACCCACAACATTACAAAACTTATAGACCACGCTTAGCTGCATGTAAAGATAGCTTAGCACTGCACGTAATTAAATTTGTACACATCACGGGCTTCTAGAAAATACAATAACAATTCTGCGGAATTTGAAGCCCTAATGAGAAAAAAATTCAAATTTAGTTTCATTTTGTCACATACGCTTTGCCAACAAAACAGATTCAAAGCTCAGGGATGGACATTAGGAAGGATAACGAGACAATCACCTCGGGCCTTCTTTTCCAGAGATACCGTGCCCCCTCTTCAGAGCTTTGCACCATTGTTTAGTTGAAAAGGTTATGTACCACTCTAGAGTCACATTTAAACAAGCTTTGAAGCAAGTCATATGTTTTTCAAAATAAAGCAAACATTATGGGAAAACGTGCCAAAGGAGGCAGCTTTCAAGTGTCCAGCTGCAAAACTATACATATTTTTGTTCCTTTCGTATGTATATTATGCTCTTGAATTTAGTTCATAAATTGAATTGTGAAACAAATTTAACTCTTTTATCTACGTAATCCCACATCCACCTTTCGCAATGGCGATGTTTTGGGGCCTTTTTCTGAGAACTTGCCCCTAAATTTTAATATCCACCCCTGTGCATGTTATCTCAGTATCTGTAAGATAATGGCTGTGCCAATTCCCCTAGCACTTACAAAATAAAAAGCACCTTGCTACTTACGTTAGATTTTGCTGCTGACTGTTCTCGTTGCAGTTAAATGATTTCAAATTATTTACTGCAGGTTAGGGTGGGTGCAATTAGCACCAGATGAAAGTTGAAACACTGAGCTTATGAACAGTAGGTCAGAGTCTAATATCTTGACAAGATTGATGTTTTACTTGCCAGCAAGGCAAAAGGAAACCATTTATGAAAAGGTTAAGGTTCCACATAATTGTTATTGAACCGTCACAACATATGACATCATAAATAAATACCTAGAATGAATGCTATTGTTGCTAAACAGTGCCATGGCGCAATGAAGAAGACTGAAACTGAATCGCTTCGTAGCCAGATTTTCAGCTTCAAGACATATAAAATGTATATCACCGCCATATTCACGCACGTAGTTTTAGAACTGTGCAAAAACAAAAATCTACAATGTTGATTTAAGGCTACGCAGACACTGGAAACAAGGATAGGTTATATTTGTAACACCCAGGGCTGTCAAGAAGTTTGCGATGGTCTTGAAATTAAGCATACGTAACTATTAGGCGGGATAAAACAAGCTGGTGCGCCAAAAACAGCGGCGAAATGCGTTACTCCAATTGGTTTTAGTTGCGGATCATTGATTACAAAAGGTCAGATGCAAGTTTGTATTCGACTAAAAGCTGAAGTAGAATACATTTCTTGAGGCAGTTTCGTTGATTTGCACTGAAGTAATTCTTTGGCTTAAACTTCAAATACTTTATTCACCTGAAAACTTTGGAATTGGGGGTACATTGTCCCCGTTGTGCCACTGGCTACGCGCCTGGCGGCAACCGTATTCTGATTGCAGGTTACAACAGACCAGCGCAGGCATTCGTGATTGAGCAAAGTTCATGTGCACACCAGAGGTGGACAAAAAGCGGAGTTTGGACTCTGCGGAGGCGGACTCCGCTTGTTTTTTGCGGAGTCCAAAAAGTTTCTTTGTCGACGGAGGTGGAGCGGTCGAAGATTTCGTTTTTTTTCTTAACTTTCTTTGCACATGTGAAACTCATCATTGCTTCAATTTTTCTTACAAATTTTCATGGAAGATTCACTTTGCTGACATTGATCTTTTCTGTGGTCAAAAGTTTGTTTTTGCATCTCGTGTTGCTCAGTGTAGGCAAAATCTAATACTATTTTGGACGTTCGAACTGAAGCACCTAGGCTTACTCATGTGGTCGCCCTACAATCTTTTATTAATACTCATACTGGACATGTGGTTTTGGAATCTGTTCAACGTTTCAGTGATGCGGTTTGTAGGCTACAGCTGAACAATACCGTTACGCCCATTCGTGGTTAACTTGCCATCGTACCCAAGCCCATGTTGCGTTGTTTGCTCGTGGTTTTTGTGTGATTTAAGGCTATTGCCAACATTCTTTCAAGTAGCCTAGGCTACCTACGACGTTTTACTTGAGCTAATGCAGTACCAAAACAAGTTTTGGGCAGCCATCGATTGTGTTGTGTCTCACTCAGAATTGTATCATTATTGGCTAAAGCAGGGGTCTCCAAACTTTTTTGTCAGAGGGCCACATAAGCTATTACACAACAGTTCGAGGGCTGGGTATCTTACGTAATGTGATTGTTTCGTGAAATGTTACATTGTACCAAATCAACAAATTTTTCGTAGATGTATTACTTTTTCATTATTGACTAAATGGCTTTGCGGGCCAGATGAAATGGCTTCACCGGCCGGATTTGGTCTGCGGACCGTAGTTTGAAGAACCCTGGGCTAAAGCATTGTTGTATAACAGTGTAGAGTTATGCAATGTTCATCCAATGTTGAATTATCAAGTATGAAGCCAGTGGTAGATCAACATGCAGTGCAATAATGTTTTGAAGTCATAGTATTTTAGATATATTTTTGATAGTATATCGTTAGCATTGCGGTGCCCAGCTGTCAGTGACTGAAATGATGAAAAATCAGTTTTATGATACTGTCAGCTACAGTCCACTCGAAACGGTTTGTTTCAAGTAGATAAAGAGTTGTCTTTTGATGGAAAAACGTTATGCGATATACAGTATGCATGGTAGTGCCTGTTTTGCCTCATGAGGTTAAAGTGCGCTGGTACTATTTTACCTTTAGTCGAACACAGTTACCTGTACTTTGTGTTTATGTGGAAGGTGCAATATGCCGAGACAACGATTTAGTGCAGGGGTCAGCAACACAGTGCCCACGGGCACCGGGTCGCCCGCAAGGACTACGTTGGTCGGCTGCGGGTCTGTTTTGGAAATAACATTAAGATGATGAGTATCATCACATATTAACATCAATAATGATAACATAATAGGCAAATTTAACTAATTTTTTTATTTCAGAAGTGTGTATAAAACTGGTAGCCCTTCGCGTTACTCGGTACCCAAGAAGTAGCTCTCAGTTACATAAATGTTGGTGACCCCTGATTTAGAGTGTAGTGGAAGAGCTGATCATTTGTGGTTAGGATTTAGACTACAGTTCACACAATGCAGAAAAAAAGCTGCCAAAAGCTTCCCAGTACTGAAACCATGACAAAATTCATTCACGCATCTCGAACAGAGCCATTGGAGATGTCACAGTCAACTAAGTAGGTCATGCGTTCCGAACTTATCATGTAACCACTTCAACCAATCATGTTCATCCAAAGGCAAAATAACTCGAGTACTATTTTGCCTTATGAGGCAAAACAGGCATTACCTTACATTAAGCAGAACCTTCAAGCAACGTGCCTGTGTGTTTCTGTAGAATTTGCAATTTTGCGGAGTTAAGGCGGAGTCGGAGTTGAATATTTCTAAGATTTGCGGAGGTGGAGCAGATGCAGAGCAGAACTTTTCAGAGGAAGAGCAGACGCGTAGTCAAAAAAATAAGACTCCGTCCATCTCTGGTGCACACCGATTGGGCAATTCAAATTAACCAACCCAATCATCAACAATCATGACAATTCCATTTACATAGTAAATCTGCTCACTGTGTCCACAGATAGTCCAGTGATAATGTTCATTTTTCATATTTATTCCTTGGCTCTATGCTGGGGAAGCGTTTCTAACAGTAAAGTTACCATGAAATTTGCACAACTACATTATTTTTTATCACAAAATATTGGGGGAACAAAATATGTTATGTCCCCCCTGTTCAAAAGTTGTGGGGGACATGTTGCCCCCGTCCCTCCATAAACTCAGTCCCTGCTCAGCGGTAACTGACAAAGTGGCCCGCGATAGCAAGTACGTTCATCACCCCTGCTTTAGAAGTTGTAGACGTTTAAGTAAGTAGTAGTATTTTAAGTACAACACATTGCAGTGAAGATTGCCTAACGTTGAAAAAAGCTAAGGTATATGTTATGGGTTAAATTGACTCCTTTCCCTCTCCTTACTTGAGAATTGACCTATTTGCGGCAATGTAATACTTTAGATTGTAACATGATATTTTACTCCTTTTCCAAATTGATTGCGATTGTGGCTAACACATATGCACACATCTGTGCTAGAGAAAAACAGATCTTAGCTATTAGGATGATCGCGTTGAAAAAATAAGTTTAGAACATATATAAAAACTTGAAAATGAAGACTCTGAACAACACCTTCCACACGTGGTGGCATGAACAACAATTTTTCCTGAGATTTTATTGCAATCAGCTAACATTTTTCAACACAATAAATATTGCCATTGTTCACATGTAGCTATGCAGAATATTGATTGCTAGTTTAGGGCGTACGGCTTTGAACTCCAGTATTGGTAATTAGGCATGCTGACACCTTGATTTGTTTAGTATGGTGCATTTTAGTCTTAACATTAAGACTTGCTGTTTATACGTTATTTGGGAAGAACAAGATCAAATTCGGGCAAAAATTTTTTACATCCCCAAAAACATGCACTCCCTTACACTTCCCGACACACTTACCTAAACACGGATCCCTAAGCCCTAATCATTACTTATTTCACCGAATTTAATATGTATAATATTACTCTGTGCATGCGTACATGGCTTGAAGTCAGAAATTTCGCTTGACACCTGCTCCGGCTCGAACCTAAAATATTGACTCCGGCTCCTGCATAAAATGCAAACTCCGTCCAGAGTCCACTCCGGCACTCTGGCTCCGTGATCATCCCTGACATGAGCGGATCAGGACTGGATCGGACTGATAATTTTCAAAAATTTTGCAGACAGGAGTGGATCGGATACAAATTTTTCGGATCTGAATTGGACTCGGATTGAAAAATTTCATAGTCCGCTCATCTCTGAACACAGTCACGTTATCGCGTGACGCATTCATCAATCATCAATCGTTGGCCTACTAGGCCTATGGAATGGACCAAAGGTGGCCGGAGTCACTTTTTCAGACTCCGACTCCGCTCCTGTTCCAAAATGTTTGAATCCGGGTCTGCCAATTTTTCAAATTTGCGAATCCGACTCCTGTCCCGACTCCGGCTACAATCATCAATCCAACCTTAATTTACCCATGTTTTTACTAAAAAATGACCGCACAGACTCCTGCTGCTGCCGAAATTGAAAAGTGACTCCAGATCCGGTTCCGGTTTTTCCCAAATTTTTGACTCCGGATCCGGATCCGGTTCCGAAAGAAAAAAGCAGAATCTTGCTGGAGTTGACTCCGGTGCCCGGATCCGGTCCCACCTCTGGAATGGACTGGAGATTATGGCTGCACCGGCAGCGAAGCATGACGTTTTGAAAGCTGGATCTCAAGTGAAATGGTTCAGTGAGAACCCCTCAGGCTGTCTTACGGTTCGCTGACGGCGGTTTCTTCAAATGATTTCTGCATGATAAAACTTCGTCTGCAGTTAGTGTAGACGTCACGTTTGTATCGAATTGTAGGGAATGTAATTGCTATATTTTCGGACATTCGTCAGTTTTAATGTTGAAACAATTGTGTGGCCTAGGTTTTGTTTTAGTGGATGCAGGGCCGTCGCCAGCTGGGGGCCAGTTCATTTGTGCCCGGCCCCTCCATTTTGTAAATTTTGTTTCATCATGTTTGGCCCTGCTTCATACATTCAATATTTTATTTCGGCCCCTCCATTTTATAATTTTTGTTTTCATCATGTTTGGCCCTTGCTTCATACATTCAATATTTTATTTCAAAAATGTGCCCCCTTGCGGTTTTTAGCCCCCCTGCCGCGAAATCCAGGCGACGGGCCTGAGTGGATGAAAGGTAAGGAAAAGAATGGATGACCAACAAAAACAATAGATGCAATGCACAAAGATAAAAAAATCAATGGCAATAAGTTAAACCAACGCAAACATTATTAAGGGAAGCACAGCCAATGAAAAAAAACAAAATATGTGCAAAGAAGAAAACATCAGTATGACAAAAAAGGTGAGTAATAACGCATGATGGTGGGCTAGCAATTCACAATGGGTGAAGAGTTGTGTTAAGTAGCTGAGGCATGTACAGATGAACAGGTGAGGCATGCACATTAGGTAAGACTAAGAGAAGTGTCAATAGAGATTATCATTATAAGACAGAGAGAAGTGCAGGAACCGTAAGTGGATTGGAGAGGATCATGGCTGGAAAAAAAGCAACAAAAATATATTAGCTACAAGTGGGCTCGTGGTAATGATGCGCATGCAGATATGTCTCGCATGCATGTACAGTATGTGGGAGAAGTAAGAGACAAATATGAATTGGAGATTGAGGCAGAAAGAAATGCGGCACACATGACATCATAGAAATAAGCCAGAAAAGACAAAAAACAATGTTTATCCTCAATCCTAGACACAAATCATGAAGAAGTAATTGCAATACAATTACCCATGGATGTTATGGAGTACCACAGACACAGTCAGTTGCATGTAATGTCTCACCAGGCGCAAGTTTTAAAGTAGCATCCCTGAATGAGATCGCAGAAACAAGAGTGAAAACATATTCCAAAAATTTTAATAATAAAAAGTAATTCAACAAGTGTTGGGTACATGAAAAATAAACTATAAAGGAAGTGATTATAGATATGCCTGGCCTGATGCAATTCAAATAAAAGGGTCGGTTCATCATTCAAATGGCATGGATCTCGTAGCCTAGGGGTTATGTGCTACGGCTACTATGCCAATGGTTTTCAGTTCGACTCTCACCTTACCGACTTTTGTTTTTTTTTCTTTACTTTTTTTCAGGCTTATGCATTCTTTACGGGTTAGTGCTAGATTTTTTTCAGGGTTTCAACTTTCATCTGGTGCTAATTGCACCCACCCTAACCTGCAGTAAATAATTTGAAATCATTTAACTGCAACGAGAACAGTCAGCAGCAAAATCTAACGTAAGATTGAGGTTTAAGGTGTATCTTTTACGTTTCGTTCGTTTCTACTAAGCCTACTGCACTCTCATCGTCGTGCGTTACTGTTACGTCACAAGTAGCATATGAATACGTTTTCAAATTTCAAGATCCACAGGCGTATCTGTAGCCACTGCTAAAAATAAAATAGGGTTAGTTGTTGAGCAGAGTGTATAGTTCTAGAAATAACATTTCATTTCAGTCATACTGCCATGACATACATCCGGGTCCACCTATTGTTGCGAATGGAAAGCCTGAGTGGCATGTGCGCAAAGCTTCGCACTGTGGCAGCAAGCAACCATAGAGATCACGCACCACGATCACTCTATTATTGCTTGTTCACGGTACGTATATAGGGTGTTTTTCTTCACGCACATTCCGTTCGTGGTGAACCGTGCATTCTAGCACAGCGCCAGCAGAGTGGTTGTAACACTACCACACATCTAACATTGGAGTCATGACATTAACATAAATAATTCTCCATATTACAGATTTGAGAGTCTAAGCATTAGGACTAGCCAGCGGTGTCATTACCATCAGTGTAGGTATGTACCACTAGTGTAGGGAGTTTATGTAGAAAGCAACTGTTTGTGCCTCCAGCGTAGGGAGGATATGTTTGTACCTTTGAGGATATGTTTGTACTTCCAGTGTAGGAGGATAGCTCTAGCATATTCTAAATCCATCCCTCATGCTGGAAGTACAAACAGTTGCTTTCTAATTCAATTCTCTATGCTGGAGATGCAAACAGATGCTTTCTAAATCAACCCCTACGCTGGTGGTATCAACGCCTCTGACCCTTGCTCAGTAGTAGACTGAAGTCAGTGAGATTCTGGAGGTGAACATAACTTCATTTGCCCTAAAAACCTTGTATTGCAGGGTGCTGCTTAAAAGTACAAATCTGAGCTTTTGTTCTAATGTACAGCTGGCGCAAAACAACTTAGGACCTGCTTCATTTTTCCTTCAAAAACAAACGTTTGGTCATAGTAACTTTTATGTAACACAAACACACACATTAATAATTTGTCATGTTGCCCTTATTTTTTATGACCATTTGCAAGCGTTTAAACATGGAAGCACTAAACTTCAGAAATAATCCAAGCGCACTTCCTGGCACCAAACCTTTTTCAACTGATTTTTGAGGGTGTCCAGATTTGGAGTTTTCTTTTGTTTCAGAAGATATTTAATTTTCTGCCAGCAATTTTCCATTCGGTTTAAATCAGGACAGTTGCCAGGCCACTTAAGTATTTTGATCTGCTTTTGTTGGAGGTAATTTTTGATTTTATGGCAGGGAGCATTATCTTGCATAAACACTTCACCGCCATGACTATGAAACAAACCCAGCATATGTTCCTCCAGTGCTTTTTATTCAAGTTTCGCCATTCATTTTTTGTTTTTTGGGCAGGAAGTAAAAGCCAGCTCTAGGCCTACCCATTTCACCAGAAAAATCTCCCCAAACCATGACTGAATCTGGGTGTTTAACAGTTAGAACTTTAAACCTGGGATCAAATTGATCAGATGATGATGGGTATCGAATGATGGAGGAACCAACCGAAACACTTGAAAGTTACTTTCATCAGAAAAAATAACTTTCTTCCGCTGTTCAGGGGTCTAGTGGATGTGTTGATTAGCAATTCGCAATTCTCTGCTTCTTCATACTTTCAGTTAGGAGTGGTTTCTTGGCAGATTTACGGCAAGGAAAACCTGAGTCCTTCTGGAGGCGATCTTCGATTGTTCAGAATGAAACATTTTGAAGCAGCTCTGGATGCAAATTTTTCAAATCCAGTGCTGTTAACTGAGGTTTCTTCTGGATTTCTATCCTCAAAAAGATGTCTGCAACATATGATGTCTTTCTTCTCCTTCCACCTACAAATTTATGCTTTGAAGCTGCATTGCTTGGTAGTCCTTTGGCTGAAGACAAAAGCTTCATAATGGGCAATCTTGCTCTTTTACCATTACATATTATTTTTATTGGTACTTTTTTTTACTCCAGGCAAGAATGCGAGCCTTCTCATCATCATTACTTTTATTACTGTATTTTCCAGGCATGTTAAAATGGCACTTAAAAAAACACCTCACTGATGATCTATACTAAACTATTTCTTATGCAGCAAAATACTCCTTCCTGAATGATGTTTCCTGAAGACTTAAATTCTTCCAATTTTAAGATGATTGTGATGTAACAATGCCAATATTACATCATTTCATTCATAATAACCCAATGATCAATATGTCATGTGGTTTGCAGTAAATTGATTGAAGTAATAGTCCAGATATGGATTAGTGCTTATGCACATTTAAAATTTTGGGACTAGGTCCTAAGTCATTTTGCGCCAGCTGTAGGTCATAACAGATAGGGCTCCCTGCATGAGATGCATGCAACAAATCCTGCACATCTGCAGTGCACAACTAGTACGGTACAATTTGTGGGATACAATTTGGTTGTCTGTATTACTGTTGCATAACCATCAGAATTTGCTGTGCACATGACATGTTTGTGCATAACCACAAAATGGTGCACAACTGACCTCTTAACACCTTTGGCACCGGGTAGATTTTTGACAGTGAAAATACATGAAATTGCAAAGACAGTGAAAATGCACAAGTTGGTCGAGTTTTGAAAAAAAAGATTTGCAAAGACAGTTAAAATACACAAGTTTTTAAATCCAAAGCACAGCTTTCCACTGATTCTTACAGTACTGATGCAACATGACTTATCAGTTTTTTTCAAAGGCATGCTATTGTGACAAAATGAAATAGAATTAAAGAACACTCAATGAATAGTATGGATGATATACAGTTATGCTAAATTGTTTGGTACTGTATTTTTAAATGCAAAGGATTTTAAAGATTTTTTTACCAAACCCATGTTGGCAGATTTTAAAACCTAGATTTCAGATAATAGAAAGTAAGATATAAATGGACTTCAGGTTTCAGGAAAACCCATGCTGAAAACTCTTCTAAAAGTGTTATTATGCCTAAAACAGTCACAGAAAGCTTCATGTTAACAGAGTTATTTGTTAAAACAAACAAAATAATTTCAAGATATTTCAACAACCTTATTCAAATAAAATAATTATTGGTATATGTTGTGTATTTTATATATTGCTAATGAGTATTTTCAGTTTAAATTTTGTAAATTGTGACAAAAAATAGATTCTGGTAATTTTTGACGATTCATTTCAAATTGTTATATTAGCAATACAACTTTACTTGCACCAGATACAAGATCAGATGTACAAAAATTTTGTGCATGCTTGTTTAGTTTATTTTCTTCCACTGCAGATTGTGTTTCCTTATGTGATACTTGAGGCTGTTGTTAATATTTGCACTGAATATGTTCCATCGTGGGTGTGTTTCACAAAAAAGGGGTTTGCTTAAGCAGAGGCGATACAGAAAAAAGGCTTCAATGCTTCATCTTCCAGAATGGGATGTAAGATTATTTTCTCATTTTGTTTTATTTGCTTTTGCATATACAAAAGTCTTAGCTCATTAAATAAGTGTCATGTTTCCCAAAATTTTGGCACCAACTGTTCAGCCATAATTAAGCAGCTGATTGAGTTAGAGAGCTGTTCAAACCCTCTGAAGATGTGGAAAGTCTTGTAGTTTTGATTAAAAAGATAGTTGGGAGATTTTGAATTTGAACTTTTCTGTGGGTAATGTCACATTTGGGGCAGGTTTAATTTTTTTTGGATGATGTCATTGGGCCCTGGGCCCCAAAATAAAGTGGCAATTTCTTATTCCTTTTCAAAAAAGCTTGCTGAAAATCTGCATCTTTAGAACCCGTGATTGGCCTAGTGTTTATAATTAGCAAGTTATGCCTAAAAACGATAATAAAACAATTGATTTCCTAGAGCAGTGGTGGGCAAACTTTTCAATAGAAGAGTCATTCGCACAAAACCAGAAACACCAGCAAGGTGCAAAATCAGTTTGTAGTGTCAAAACAAAAATGGTAAAGAATGCAAGCTTCACATAAAATGATCTATATAGTGATTGAAATGCAACAAATGCATTATTTATCCATATTGATTTTTGTTTGAATTGCTAATCTCTGAAAACCTGGACAATTCATTGTTAAAGTTGTGGAAATTATTTCTCCCAAGTGTTTATTGGGTAGGGTTAAATGATGTTTTAATATTGTGAACTTCATTACTCAGAATGAAAATTCACAGCAAAATGTCGCACTTAATATAGAAATGAGTCATATACTGGTCTTTCAAGTTCTGGGTATTTACTTTTTGGAACCTGTCACCAGAACTCAGCTGTAGAGTAGCATAGACTAAAATTGTTCAGAGTCAGCTCTCGCATTTTGGTCAGTTTCATTTCTACAGCAGACAAGTTTGTGACAAATGGTTGGCAAACTGCAAAATCATTACGACCTACATCAGTGGTTCTTAAACTTTTTTGAGCACAACCCAAATTTGAGTTTTATGAACATCTCACGACCCAAACCTCAAACATCGAAAAAATGTGTTTTTAATGTTAGCACTCTGCTATTTTTTCAGATATGTATGAAATAGACAAGGCACAGACAACCAGTCATAGTGCACAGTACTATTAAACAACATTTGCATTACGACAGTTCTTGATAAATTTGAAGTTTACGTGCTTAGGAAGTGAAAATGTTTCAAACTACTACTATGAAAAATTAACTTAAATTCAATGATTTTAAATTCCATAAGTTTAATTCAAAAAGTTAAATTCGAAAAGTTAAATTCAACGATTCTTCAATCTTCCATATTTATGAGCATAACAGTTGTGTTAAGAAAACTTGGGCAAGCCTCTCCTCGTCAACTGGAGTATGGAATGCAGATACAAGCACCGCTGAACTCGCCGAGTCTACTGGGAGACTCAGGGTCTACAGCCTGCAACACCTATTTTCTCTGCAAAGTTTTGATTGGTCAAGTCTATGACATCACAGAGCGTGGTTAAGATTGGATATGCTCAATCCAGAATGATTTTATTCACTCTATGATGTAACAGTCGCTTTCGATTTTAAAAAAGAAGACATAAAACACTGCTTGAAAACATCGTTTTGGCTAAATCCAATTTTAAACAAAGCCGTTCGCGACCCATTCATAAAGCCTTGGCGACCCACATTTGGGTCGCGACCCATGGTTTCAGAAACGCTGACCTGCATTAACGTCGAATTGATTTAGAAGGAATGCAAAGCATGGTTATAACCCCTGCAAAATTGATGGTCAAATCTGGCTTGAAACTCCTTCAGTACTCTTGCAGTATACTTTTGCATTCTTCCACTTTGTGGTCTGCAACTGCTTCTTAGTGAAGAGCATTCCTTCTCATTCTGACATTGGGAAATGACATCATGTTTTTGATAATATGTCTCTTTGAAAATTTTTTAATTTTGTACTGGAAACTCAAGCAGCCTACCTTGAGCTTTCGGTTCACTGTCTTTGTTATCAAATTGCATAGACTAGCCTTTAGAACTCATGTAAACACATTGATAAATGAAACAAACAAAATATGAAGCAACAACTCTCTGTAAATTTAGATATTGCTATTCAGCTACAAGAGCCACACAAAATAGGTTGGTGAGCCACGTTGCAGCTCGCGAACAGCCATTTGCTCACCATTACCATAGGGGATTAATTATTTTGTTAGCCATAACTTGCTAGCCACAAATGCTAGAAGGTCAATCAAGCGCTCTAAAGATGCAGATTTTTGCGTAGTTTTTTAAAGGAAACAAATAATTGCCTTTTAATATTGGGACCTAGGGCTCGATGACGTCATCCAAGCAACCGTAAACCTGCCCCAATTGTGACATCACTCCCAAAAAAGTTGAAGTCCAAAACTTCCCAGTTTTTTTAAATTGAAAAGTACAGTCACACTAAGATGCATCTGGATTAACGAATTACTTATAATAGCCATTACATGGAGTGATATAAAATTGTTTGTGTATAGAACCACCTTATGTTAACACTTTGAGAGCCGGGGTACGATATATTCGTACCTAGATTTCAGCCTAAAACCAGCAGTTGTCAGTTGCCTTACCAACGCCCTAGCTCCTCCGCCGATTGCGCTAGAGAGCTGTTCAAGGGCTCAAACGGATTGGACAGTCTTCTAGATTGCACTCGAAAAAAATTTTTGGTTGGGGGTTGCGGATTTTTTGTGAGTGATGTCATAAGTGAAGTAGTTTTTGGGACATTTCGGCTCATGTTGCCTGGCCTAGGGCCCAACTGCTAGGCCAAAGTATTTCGCTGAAGTTTTCATTGGAAACTAGGCTTGAGTCTGAGTCTTTTGAGCCTTTGATCGACTTCCTAGCGTTTCTGGTTCACAAGTTATGATCTTAAATAAACAAATTAATTAATTATCTAATTAACTAATTAGTCAAAACTTTTTGCTAACTTAGATCGTAATTTTTGAACCCGAAACCCCAGCAGGTCATCCAAAGTATCAAAAGACTCGGATTGTAGCCTAGTTTCCAATAAAAACTTCAGCGAAATACTACCATCTAACGGTTGGCGCCCAGGCCAGATGAATGTGGCCAAAAAGTCCTCCACTTATGACACACTCACAAAAAAAAAACGCACCCCCAACCAAAAAAATTTTTTTCGAGTGCAAACTACAAGACTTGCCGCGTCTTTTGATACTTCAACCAGGTCCGTAACCCATACAGGAGCGAAGATATTCCCGTGCAAACCCACGTGCAATCCAGTTGTTTTTTTGCGAACTGCTTGAATTAACCCGGGTGCCAAAGTGTTAAGCCGATGCCAACTTTTGCATACCTATTGTCAGTTGTATTAACATCGTCGTCATCATGGCCTATCCTGTCATGCACAACAATGGGCATGGCGGCGCTCACAATCCTCCAAGAATGATTTTTTGGATGTTTGTTTTCCAGTTTCAATGGCTGACTTTCACTCTCTTCTGTTGTATTAACAGGAAACATAAATATTTCAGAGTTTAAATCAATATCAACTGTGTAAAATCAATATCAACATTTAACAAAATATACTGTATTTGTTCGTTGACACAGGCTGTACCAATAATATTTTCAGTGTTGTTCTACTCAATGCTTCTGGAGCTTCAGTCACTTTGACCCAGTTTTCACTTTCAACAATGATGTATAATCAAGTTCATTACTTTTTACCCAAACATTAAAAATTTAATTTGTACTTTAATGTTAGGATACAAAGTCACATGGCCCATTAAATGTAACAAATGTATGATATACAAACAAGTTATATCAAAACAGTTAAATGTGATGCTGTCCTACTTTGCTATGAGGTCAATATTGCCCATGAAGATTTGACAAGGAACGTTATGTAAAGAATGTTTGTTATGCTTTCAAACTTTTTACTCAGTAAAACAATGAAACACCCAATAAGATGTCTAGGAAGTGAGCAATACCTCCAGAGGCAAACCTCCGAAACTGAAATAATTATCACTGATGTTGTGCAAGTGGCCAAATTGTTTCAATGCTGTTTGTCAACATATTCTAGACGAATCATGCTGCATCATTTTCTTATGTTGGAGTGCAGTATTTTTAAACATTTGAATTTTTATTAATAATAAAATTAATGATTGACTGCACTTTTGTATTTTAGAGTACAGTTCATGATTTGACTGTGTATGCTGCATCTCCAGAGGAAATTGTAAGTAACATATTTTTGTGAACGTCAATACATCAGCACACTAAATACAAGTGAAAGGGCTCTTATGTTATTTATATGCATCCTTTTGTAAATTAAGGAAGGTGTCACTTACTGAACATTAACAACATTTTGTAGCACTCTAAAATATCAAGTTTTTGAAAACAGTATTTGAGCAAACACTAACACAGGCTATTGTAGTTGAAAAACTGAACATTTTCAACTCATAGATGCAGTTTTAGAGGATATAGATTGCATGCATTTAATGCAAGGTGCAAGATGCTATCGTTGCTTGTTGTTCTTACTGTTTTTTAAGTACTACAATACATGTCTTGTTTAACTTAATTTCCATGGCAAAAAGTAGTGTAAATAAAAATTTGTTGGAATAAATCAAGTGGAAGTTGATTGTATTATGAAACATGGAAGAGTGAGCATCTGCTGTGAAAAATATCTGTTTGGGATTAGCTGAAAACCTGTAGTGCTTCATCGCATACTTTTCTTTAGATTTCTGTTCATTTAGGGATAATTTTTTTCTTAGTGTGTAGCATCATTTCATCAACCCTGCAAATCTTTGTATTCTGATATTCTTGCATGTGTGCATTCACATTTAAACTGAAGATGGCGAGCTGTGTTCACCGGATTCACTTAGCAAATGATGTAAAGCAGTCATTTGATGCTTGTGATCATTACATAGGTAAAACTATTATTTTCAGCTTCAGAAAAGACTGCGCCGCAAATCAAAAAATGCTGATGCTGCTCGACGAGATCTGAAAGCTAAGCAGCAGGGCATACCACCTGACATGATGCTGAGTCCTGGACAAGTTGAGCTTGAAATGCGCAAACTTGCTGTTCTTCGAGAGGTTAGCTGATAATGCGTTGCTATTTTTCAGGTTGAACAAACTGAATTTCTATACAAACTGAAGATACACATAACACATATCGAATGGCAGTTGACAAGACATGAAAAAGTCGAATATAAATTATATCTAATAAGAAATTGGTGTGTAGTGTTGTGTCAAAACAGTATGCATACACAGATTATGACTGACCTTAATTGTGTAACAAGGCTCTTTCAGGCTGATGCAATGCTAGTGCAATATCAGATTTTGAATGTGAGAACCACGCAGAACATGATTATCTTCTGTTCTGTTTCAAAACTTCGCAAACAGATAACACACTGCATAGTTAATTGCAGAAATTAGGTTTTGTGTAGCAGTGTGTTGCCAATCAATAACGATTCTTGTGTGTTCATTTCTTTTGTATTGTATTGTATTCAGCTTCAGCCGCCAGTATAAACCATTATAAATACATAGGTACATCAACAAAAAATGAACGTGTGGCAGGAACACCGAAAAACTCGAAGGTTATCTTGTCATGGTGTCCATAAAAATTGTGTAAACTACTGTAACCAGTAGTATGTGGGTATTATCTACAATCAAATGTTGAAAACAAAAGAAAAAAATGAATATTTGATATACCAAATAACAATAAACTGCAAATTCAATCTCACACACAGTTCATTTAGCCAACATGAAGACATATAATGCAGACCAGAGACATTGTAGTACAGGTAATATTTAGGCACCAGTTGTGAGGAAAACAAATATCAGCAGAAAAACATGACAGAATTAAGATATTAAAAATTTTCATTTCCGTTAGTTTAGTTGACCAGTGTTTTTCACACAGTGGAAAAATTGCTGTTACATATCTAATTTTCATTCTGTTTCACTGGCTTAGAAAAATGCGATCCATCCCCCCTAGAATAAAACGCATTTTGAAGCTGAAAAACGCCCCCGTTCAGCAATAAAGTCGCCATCGCGACATCTGCAATCTGTGGTGATTCTCACAAACATGTCGTGTCTGTGCGTAAATCAGAATCACTGTATCCGCTTTTTTGTTTTATTGCCACGCGTGTGCTTCAGACTTAGCGAAATATTTTATGCACGTGTTCCTGGCAATATTTTTCTACTCGAGATCCTGTTAAGTATAATGGCTCATGTCAGGTCCTGTACGATCACAATGACTTGAACGAAGTTCTTAGAAGAACCGACCAAACCATGGCATCTGTGAAAGGTATATTTCACGACTCAACCACCCGGAAAGCAGGTAAGTCCAGATCAATCAAAGCATGGCGACAAGTCATAGCGTTTTGTAATATTGCAGTTTATTTTTTCCTTAATGAGCAGAACGTGTTTCTGTGGGTGACTGAATGCACGTCTATGTACGATTTAAAAACGTGATTTCAAACAAAATATTGCGTATAGCGGTAAAGCTGTCAATGGTTGCACGTTGGTTGTTGATCTGTACACGAATTAAGCTGTAATCTCTCATATGTGGCAATCGCCTGGTGGTGATTTTCTGTAGTAAACAAGTGATTTATACTCCGTTTAATCAACTGATTGACGAACCTTCAGGCAACATGAACATTACACTGGCTCCTGGAAAACGATGCAATCCTCCTGTCAGTGTTCCTGTTGATCGCCCATCAAAACTAGACGCCTTGTCCGATTCTGTTATGGACAACCAAGCGCTTAACGATGATGTAAGTTAATCACATTTCACTGCGGCCGTGACGCAATACAAAACAAATGTGGAACTTCTAACTAGATTTTGCTAATTCTTGAAGACGGTTTAACTCAGGGGTCTCAAACTCAAATTGCTCCGTGGGCCACATGAGCACTTACAAGGTAACCCGCGGGCCGCATTGTGACGCTGACGCAACAATAGCGGTACCTGAACTTTTACATCTTATTTCCTGCGAAAGGTATCATGAATTACAGGCAATTCTGTTCTAACCGTCTCTACGCTCGTATTAATCAATTCTAGCCGTCTAAGGAACTTGTTCACTCGCTAGCTGAGCACTTTTAAACACCGGTGAATAAACTAACGTAAATATTATTCATTTGTTATTTTCATGCCCGCTTTTCCTCTAGGGTGGGCCGCAGGGGTAACATCTATCGGAGGACTTGGAATACCTCACGGTCAACAACAATTTCAGATTTTGAAAGTTCCGGTATTATGGCCACTGAGCGATAAAGCTCACGCAGAACTACGTTAGCTTTACCAATCCATGTATCAATCTCCTCTCTCCGCCTTCCGTCACTCATAAATACCACCCCTAGGTGCTTGAACTTCTCCACCTGCTGCAGTGTATTGCCGCATCCACTGCCTTGGGTTTGTAGAGAGGCATAGCACCTCGGTTTATGGTGTTGATTTTCATTGCGGCTTGGCCGCAGGCAGCAGAAAACCGATCGAGTGCATGCTGAAGACTGTTGAAAGATGCTAGCAGTTCAAAATCATCTGCAAAAAGTGAACGGTTGATCCTGCAGCTCCCGACTGTGACACCCTCGTCGAGTCGGCTGTGACTGTCTATCCAATTCATGTAGACCAATGGTTCTCAAGCCCGGTTCTGGGGGCCGTATTCGGCTCCCAGGCACCCTTTGTGCGACCCTGAGCAGTCTTTCAACAAAACGTTTAACATTTTGTGTAACAGACTTCGTTCTGCTATGAAGCAAAACGTGTGAATTGAATTGTGTTGAAAATTTTTAGTGAGGCTCACCGAGAAAATTGTAGGTCTGGATTTGGCTCCCTTCAGCGAAAAGGTTGAGAATCACTGATGTAGACTATGAAAAGAGCGGTGACAGCACACACCCTCGGAGTCCAACACCAACGGTGAACGATCGTGGATTAACTCTCCCGACACGGACACAAACTTATGAGCAGGAATGCAGTGACTTGACGACCAGTAACAGGCGGCCGTCAACACTTCGCAACACTCCCCAAAGCTTTTCACGAGGAACCCAGTCGTATGTGTTCTCGAGGTCGACAAAACATGCGTAGACGTCTTTGGCATACTCCCAAGATTTCTCAAAAAATTGCTGGAGAGCGAAATGTGGTCTGTAGTGCTGCGGCCGGGACGAAAACTGCACTGGGTATCATTCAGGTTTGATTCAATTATTTCGCGGCATCTTTTTTCAAGGCACTTGTCAACGTAAGTTTTAATTATTATTTGAAAATTCCCAAAAAGCATCACGGGCCGCACAGCGTGTGTTTGAGACCCCTGGTTTAACTGCTTTCTCGTACAGGTTTTCTACGCTAACACCCATTTCAAAGGCGAATATTATTTCTGAAAAATGTTGACCGTTTTTTTTTGTAGCGCGGTTAAACACCCAAAGATGTGGGCAGTTGTCGAAACGCTTACTCCTCTTGTATTTGTTTCAGACGTCGCAGGACAGTGAGTTTGAAGATGACGTTCAATTCGAATCGAAAGTGGACTGCAGTCGTTTTTTAGGCCTCCTCAAAGACACAATGAACAAAGTGCCGGCTGCTGCTCTCGAAGGTTAGCCACGTTCGGTCAGGTTCTTGTTACTAATAGAGAAGCAGTTTTCCTACTCCCGCTTTTGTTTGCATCTTTATAATGCGTTTGTCAATCAAAAGTTCTTAGACCTGCAAAGCGGATGCGAATATTGATAGAAATCTTTTGACCATTTTTCCCGGTCCATGGGATATTTCTAATTCTTAACCCTTAACCCACGGCAGGCCCGTAGCCAAGGGGGGCATTCCGGGGCAGTGTCCCCCAAGGTGATTTTGTGCACTCCAAATTTCGTTGTACCCAGAAAATTTTGATTTAAACATATAATAAAAACAAAAACCTTGCCCCCCTAAAAATGTATTTTGCTCCCCAAAACCTTAACCTGGCTACGGACCTGACCTACCCACGGATGATTTGTGCAGTTGGATAAAGCAACTTCGAACCGCATCATTTTGTGTCTCGGCAGAGGGAACGAAGACACCTGACAACAAACCTCCCGTCGCGCAGGAACGCGCCCTCAATTGTACGGAAGAAGTGAAGCGGACGCTGTCCCAGATCTCGTCAATACGTAACGATGAGACGACCAGCTCGGCACCGAATGAGTCCAAAGCGGAGAATCAACCGCAGGAAGTCCGGTACTTGACCGCGTGTGCCCCCAGCATTTACGATGACTCACTGTCCGTTGTTGGCAAAGCTGTGCATGACATGTTGCTAAAAGCTTGTCTACGCCTGGGCGGTGAGCTTATGCTTAGTTAGAGGTGGCCGGAGTCACATTTTCGCACTCCGACTCCGCTCCTGTTCCAAAATTTTGAATCCGGGTCCATGTCCGAAAGTTTTTCAAATTTGAGAATCCGACTCCTGTTCAAAATCCAGCAACTATCGATTCAACCGAAATTCAGCAATATTTGTGCTTGAAATAAAGACTACGCAGACTCATGTTTCAGTCGCAAATAAAAAGTGCATCCGGGTCCGGTTTTTACAAATTTTTCACTCAGGATCCGGCTCCGAAAAAGCGCAGAATCCTGCCACCGAATCCCGTGGTCACCTCTGGCTTAGGTTTGGAAGCAAAAATTTCCATCGCCATATTGAGGTAGTTGGCCTCGACAAACCATTTTTGCCAGCATTGACAGCTTGGAAAACGTTGATTCCACGCAGTTTTTTATCCCCTTAAGCTATTGAAATATTGTGCTTTATGATTGTTTATGCTTGTTTTAACTTTGGACATCACCATAAGCCATTTCTGCATGTGACAAAGCCTAGTATCATCGCAGTCCAAATTATCTTATTATTGCTTATGTTGCTTTAATAATTGGCATTTTCTTCCAGTTCGAAAAGTATTATCTGATGTGAAATAGGATTTGTTTTACTTCATTCAACGTGTTGTGAAAACATGAACAGGCAGCTTACTTACACACACCAATAAGAGTATTTCGCGCAAACGACCGAGACGCCTGCATTACTTCCGATGTGCTGGCGCAATCCTCGTCGCCAACTGGTGCAAAATCGAGCGCAGCGCGACGTCGAGCGTCGCGGCCAACGTTGTGACGGTGCGTGACGCTTTCAGGAAAATCGATCGGGCCATTGCTCAAATATCCAAGGACGCCGCAAAACTGCAGAAGAACTTAAACGCTTCCGCCGTGTCCACCATCAAGCTCACGAACCTCCCGCCTCGCACCAGCATCGAAGCGTGCAACATGACTTACGACAGACTGCAAGGTATCGTTGAACAGCCTCGCTGCGGATGTCGCCCGGGCTTTTGAAGTAGCTTGGTAGAAAACAAAACACACACACGCACTGCCGTTGTTCACCAAAAGCCACATCTCTGATCTTATGTGTCGTCGTAAAAGCTCGTGAAAACCCTTTAGTTGCTTTGCGTTGCCCGCACGTTGTGTAACCGGGAAAGACTGGACCGGCGCAATCAGCTTCCAATCTGGTTCAGATGCAGTCAAGGATGTCCAGAGGGGCATCGCTGAGATAGACGAAAGAAACGGACGTATATCCGGGGGCCAAGTTTCGGCCAGTGACGGCCTGGCTGGATTCACGGCTACTTTGATTGACGCTGTCACCCGCCTGACCGCATATGTCAACGAGGTATTTGGTTGACGTTGAAAAATAGGTTATTGTTACCCTGTTTTTCTTTTATTTATGTTTTTATGTCATTTGTCCCATAAGTTCGCTGTAACTGTATTCACTAATCTATATATTTTGAGATTATGACCGGTATTGACTTAATTTTTTTTCGGTCATTTAAAAAAATTCGGTCTATGACCGAAGAAATAAACCCAGTTGTTACCTGCTTAGCGTTGGATCCATTTTTTTTCACATGACACTAAACCTTGTGTGCGGTTTGTTACTGTAACGTTGCCTATCTCAGTGTGACTGAAATTTTTGCATATTTTCGTATACTTGCAGGGAGAGCTGAAGCATCAGGAAATGAATAAAGCTTTCAGCGGCCTGCAAGAAAAACTAGATCATCAAGTGGCTCTGTCTGATGCGCTCACGCTAGAGTTGATGAAAACACAAAAACAGGTTTTGTGCGTTTGTGGTTGAAATTGATCGCACGCTACACAGTTTATAGTGCTACATGACAGGTTTACGCGCTAGACTGTTTTTTGCGTGGGCAGTCAGCGTTATGACATCTTATGCTGGCGGAGGCAGAGTGGCAAGAAACCACTCACAAGTATGGCGTGGCCCTCAAATGACAACTCAGCGACTGAGGGTGTTGCGTTGGGCCAGTGAAAGGGCATACCGTATTTACTCGATTGTAAGCCGCGGCTTATAAAGTTTTTTTTTCATCATGTTTGCGGCTTAAATTCAAGGGCGGCTTACATTCAAGGGCGGCTTACATTTT
>Ga0210059_1000607_pt1 | contig 47351 bp, 27 predicted proteins | sample Ectturendosymbi2_FD_188042 | JGI IMG/M metagenome (GOLD analysis project Ga0210059, IMG submission 188042) | Ecteinascidia turbinata endosymbiont from Florida, USA - Sample 2 (SPAdes) (version 2) | ecosystem: Host-associated > Tunicates > Ascidians > Unclassified | place: Key West, Florida...
AACCGTATCCATTGATTGACAGTATCCTGGTATCCTACACGTCAATACCGAACGTTCATCTTACACAAAAGCTTGAAAGCAGACCGCTAGACTAAACTGAGTGTTCTTCAAGCCATAGAGCGATATCCGCAAATTGTCCAGAAGGTTGCTTACACTGTAACTGCTCTACCCCTTACCCAAGTTAGCGTGGAACGATTGTTTTCAGCTCTGCGTCTTATTCGATCAGACTTTAGAGCTTCGACGAAGGAGGATTTGATTGTAGCAATTTTGTTTCTGAGATCAAATTATTTACAATGAACTTTTTATATTTTTGTGATTTTACAACAACAACAACACTACATTTCGTTTGATTTTTCTTGTTCGAATTGTTTTTTTACATTTTCGTTGTGGTGATTCATGGTTGTTTGATTTTTTCTCTGTCAGACTAGCAAAAAGCACAACAAAAGTCAACAAGAGTGTGGCTTCCCTTGTTTTTCATTCAGCTTAAACCTGAAATGTGTGTCTATATTTTTTAACAGAATTTTAAGTGCTGCAGTGCAGACTTCTAAACCATTGCATCCTACTGTGACAAATGCTACAAAACACTCTTAATGGAGCCGGAGCCACTGTTTAAAAGTTTACAGCTCCGGAGCTGGAGCTAGTGGATGAATGCTTGATAGCGCTGGAGCCGGAGCCTATGCTTTTTTGCAGTGGCTCCCCAGCCCTGGTTTCATGTATAAACAATAGGGGAGGATTAGTCAATTGTTTTTATGTCAGAGATCAATCACGTAAAAATACAGACAATGAGACAAAGGACACCTTATCCCTGAAGGTATTACAGTATGTCTTCAGTGCTAAAGAACTAGCGAAATTAAATGAGATATTCAACAGAGTATGCGATATATGTTCAAAGTAATAAGATTATTAAAAGTGAGCTACTATGTATGAAGAGAAAATTTTACCTCTGTATTTTGCTAATCACAAATGCCTCAGCAACAAAGACTGTTACTAGGAGAACAGTCTATAAAGGATACTTGACATAATTTTGGGCTATTAACAACAGTACTATTACAGGGTATGAATCAAAGGTAGATGACATTAATCCAAGTAGTGAAACACCAAAAGGTATAGAGTTGGATATATGTTGGCTAGGATAATAGATATTTGAAAAGGCCAGCAGTGCTTCCTCATCATTTCCAACCTGATAACGTACTGTTATAGACAATTTCTTGTGGGTGCCACTATGAGTCATTGTGGTAAAACAACAGTGAAAAAATTGAAATATGAGGAAGAAATGAAATGTTAACACATCTTTCTGCTTAGGAGATGCCAGGACTGGCAGTAAAAACATAAACATCTCAAAAACTTGCCAACTTTTCGATAGTTGTTGCAACTATCTTTATCAGGGCTAAAAATGAAATGCCATGATATTCAAGCACGGATGTTATGAAATGTGTGCAGCTGTGCACTCCAGGTGGCACCGTGCTGATAAGAACTCAGGATGTGGAGAACGTTGATTAAAGGATAAGATGGTAAAAACAACAGTATGACAACTCAAGCGGTTGACAGGACGAAGGAATTTATTAAATTATAATGTAGACTATTGTAACATAAACCGGTAAATATTGGGAAACAAGTCCAATATTTTTTCATTCATTGTGTTTTTATTGCTGTTTATGTGAAAAGATTCAATAAATTGGCATGTGAAACAGTTTGATTCAAAGTCCAAGACTTGAATTACCCAATCCATTCTGTGATTTAATGTGAACAGCACATGCAATTTTTGTTGATGTGAAAGTAATATGAACAACACATGCGATTTACTGTTGATGGGAATTTGCGCTTATTAGACATCAGATCAAGTTGAGGCTTGATAAGAGACAAACTCACATGCTTCGCTGCATTCAAGAAGCATTCTAATTATATTCTGAAAAATTGCAACATTTTGAAATGCTTTGTGGCCTTCCTTAATAACTTTGCAGCTCACTAGTTGGGAGGTGCTGAACTAAAAAGATGAGGCATGAAGTTGATGTGATTTCAACTAAACTGATGGTGCGGCTTTTAACATTCAGCAGGCTAAACCCAACTGAAATTATTTAAGGCTAGTGCCAAGTTGTAAGGCAGCAGCTATTCAAGTTTGTCAAGTGCCAAAAAAATTCCTGATTTTACAATAAAAAAAGCAATGTACCAAGCAGCAGTAGTAGTGTTTTTTCTGAATAATCAACAGATGTTGCTGTCTTGTGGATTATCCAAGTGTAATACTGTATATTTGCAAATACCTTTGGTTAGTCCTACTTTTTGGTGAATCTTGTTGATTGGTCATGTGTTGTCTCAGATTAACTAATGTTAAAAATCTTTAACTTTGTGGAAGAATTGTTCCAACTGAAAATTAGTGGAAGTGACAAAAACCTTATGACATCAATTTGTTGTCAGGTGTTGTTCAACCAGCAAAAGACCCCATATGCTGGGTAGAATAATTAACTTTCTTAGTCTCTGTAGAAGACGTTGTCCTTCTGCTAGTGTATTCTTTTTTAATAAATACCATGGAATTGGAAGTGCTTCAACTGTTTGTGTTCACACATAGGAGTTGAACACAACCGAAGCAGCTTTGAAACAGTGGGGTTATTCCACAGATGATACAACCTTGTGCAAGAGACAATGTATAATTTTGTGCAATGCAACCTTTGTAAGACATGTACCACCATAAAAACCAAGCAGACTGCTCAAAGGTACATGGACCAACAGACTCACTAAAATCCTGTAGTAGGCAAGTCTTTGCAACTCCATAACTTGCCAGTTGATTGTGCTAGAGAGCTGTTCAAACACTCAAAAGACTTGGCAAGTCTTCCAATTTGCAATGAAAAAAAATTTTAGGTTTCGTTTTTTTCTGTGTGGCAGGTTTTATCCTTTTCCGCCGAGGTTGTCAGGACTGTGCTCCAACTGCAAGTGGGAAGTATTTCGCTGAAGTTTTTATTGCAAACAAGGTTAAAACCTGAGTCTTTTGAGCCTTGATTGGCTCCCTAGCGTTTTTAGTTCAAAAGTTATGGCCAAAATTCCAAAAAATTGATAATTTTACCTCATCTTTTAAACCTGAAACCTTAGGAAGCTAATTAAACATTCAAAAGACTCAGATTCTAGCCTAGTTTCTAACAAAACTTGAGTGAAACACTTCCTTCTTACAGTTGGGCCCTGGGCCAGGTAACCTGAGCCGAAATAGTTAAAAACCTATTCCACATATGACGTCACTCAAGAAAAACCCGAAACCAAAACAAATTTTTTTCCTTGTTGCAGACTTGTAGGCTTGCTGAGTCTTTTAAGGGTTTGAACGGCTGTCTTGCACAATTGCGTGGCGATTTATGCAGTTGCTAAGACATGCTGAAAAATTAGGGATTTTGCCTTACAACACCAGTAGTGAAGGTGTTAAGGATCAACTTGAAAATCAGTCATAACCAACTGACCATGGACATTGGACAGAATTGTTGCCCAACTTTGCTCAAATATAAAAGACAAAATTCTCTGTATTGTTGCATGTTAACACTTTGACAGCCGGCCTATGAGTATATCGTACCTAGATTTCAGCCTAAAACTATCAATTTTTGGTTGCCTTAACAACGCCATAGCTTCTCCGCCGATTGCACTAAAGAGTTGTTCAAGGGCTCAAACGGATCGGCCAGTCTTCTAGTCTGCACTTGAAAAAAAAATTTTGGGTTGGGGGTGTGGATTTTTTGTGACTGACGTCATAAGAAAAGTAGTTTTTGGGCCATTTTTGCTCATGTTACCTGGCCTAGGGCCCAACCGCTAGGCCAAAGTATTTCGCTGAAGTTTTCATTGGAAACTAGGCTCGAGTCCGAGTCTTTTGAGCCTTTGATCGACTTTCTAGCATTTCTGGTTCAAAAGTTATGATCTAAAATAAACAAATTAATTAATTAATTAGCTAATTAGTCAAATATTTTTACTAACTTACATCACAACTTTTGAACCCGAAACCCCAGCAGGTCATCCAAATTATCAAAAGACTCGGATTGTAGCTTAGTTTCCAGTAAAAACTTCAGCGAAAAACTTCCACCTAATGGTTGGCGCCCAGGGCTAGGTAAAGTGGACCAGGGTGGCCTAAAAGTCCTCCACTTATGACGTCACTCCCAAAATATCCGCATCCCCCTAAGCAAACAATTTTTTTCAAGTGCAGACTAAAAGACTTGCCGCGTCTTTTGAGCTATTGACCGGGTTTATAGCGCTTACTGTGCCGGAGAAATTCCCACGCAAAGCCATGTGCAATCTGGTTGTTTTGGCGTGAGACTTCCCGATTTCGGCCGGACACGATCGCGGCCGGTCTAAATCAAAGCGGTTCACACCAAAACAACCGGATCGCACGTGTCTTTGGTAGAGCGTAACTCTGGCACTGAAAGCGGTAGAGAGCTGTTCAAAGGCTGAAAAGGCTCGGCAAGTCTTGTAGTTTACAATGAAAAAAAATTTTTGGTTGGGGGTTGTGGATTTTTTGTGAGTGACATCATAAGTGGAGGACTTTTAGGCCACCTTGGCCCACTTCACCTGGGCCCAAACCGTTTGATGGTATTATTTCGCTAAAGTTTTTATTGCAAACTAGGCTACAATCTGAGTCTTTTGATACTTTGGATGACCTGCAGGGGTTTCAGGTTCAAAAGTTATGATCTAAAGTAAACAAAAGATTGATTTATCCCTTAATTAGATAATTAATTAATTTGTTTGTTTTAGATCAAAACTTTTGAACCAGAAACGCCAGAAAGTCGATCCAAGGCTCAAAAGACTCGGACTCGAGCCTAGTTTCCAATGAAAACTTCAGCGAAATACTTTGGCCTAGCGGTTGGGCCCTAGGCCAGGTAACATGAGCCAAAATGACCAAAAAACTACTTCACTTATGATGTCACTCATAAAAAATCCACACCCCCAACCCAAAAAATTATTTTCAAGTGCAGACTAGAAGACTAGTCAATCCGTTTGAGCCATTGAACAGTTCTCTAGCACAATCGGTGGAGGAGGTATGGCATTGGTAAGGCAACCGAAAACTGCTGGCTTTAGGCTGATATCCTGGTACGAATATATCCTACCCTGGCTCTCAAGTGTTAACCTGGTAATAACCATTTGCTAAGAATTTCACTGATTATTCCTTGTGGATAGGATATCTACCAGAACACTTTATATATTGGAACTCATTGTTAAATTGATTGTGCATTACATTTATAGTAAATATAAATTTCTTCACATCTTTACATGTTGTGAGGGCAATTTTGGAATTTGGTGAGCAAGAATGGATAGAACCAGGCTTCATGGGCACATGTAGCACTCAACAAATTGTGCCACACACCTAATTCTTGATGTCTATGTTGCACACAAAGCTGTTATTTTATTTTGCATGCTGATTCAGGCTATTTAATTGAAGACAAAGAACTACTGCAAAGAAGAGGGCTTAACCTTATAGCAACATCACCGCAACACTCTTCCTTTTTTTAGACATAGCCTAATGCACACAGACTGCATCTGATGAGTTTTTCAGCATTCTGCATCGAATTCTAGGACATTATATCAGCTGCTTCATCGTGTGCGGTCTGTGTTCAATTAGAAACTATTTCAACTATTACACAGTTACTGGTTCATGGTTTCAACAGCAGTTGTGAGCCTAATGCAAATCCCATGAGTTACTGAAGTTTGGAACTAGGCACCTATACCTCATACCTTGCTTTATTTCACATTTGCGGCATTAGCAAAAGCCTACTGTCCCAAGATATAAAAACTTCACCCATTTTAAAGTTTCAAATGCAATTCTATATTTGTTTAGATATAAACTGTGTTCAAACATGAACAATTTATAGGTGGGAATAAAATTTTTGCTTAAAATGCCTTTATTGGGTAAAAAAATATTTGATGGTGTGGTTGTGGCATCTGAACCAAAGGAAGAAAATTCAAAGCCTTTTGTAATTTCTCATACACAAGAAGTGTTCTACTGCGAGGCAGAATTTAAGGAACGTTTAAAGTTGTACGAGAAGGATATTTGGACATGCCAATGCACTGGTCATGGTAGTCTCACTCATCAAAATGCTACAGAGTCAGAAAAAGATTGCCGAGAAAAGTAAGTTTTGTTAGTACATTGAACTTCTAAGATTTCAATTTGTATGGTTATTGCACAGGGATACTATACATGTAGAAAAAATCCTCAAATATGCAGTATGTGTTCCAACAGCCTCTTTTGGTGAGTTATTATTGCAACCACGGTTGTGGAGTCAGAGGTAAAATGTGTCACTCCAATTCCGACCTTTCCTAAATTTCAGACTCCCCACTCCGGCTTTCCAGAATTTCTGACTCCAGCCCCTTAACTTAAAGGGAATGAAATTTGGGTTTAAAAATCAATGGAAATCTTGGTGCCAAGCAATAAACCTCTATTTCAACAAAAGTTTCTAAAGAAAATGCTCCATTTCAACAGGAAATCTCAATTTGGGAGTGTGATGTAAAAAATGATCCAGTTGGACTTCTGGATTCGGAGTCGGACAAAAACATCCGACTCTGGCTCCCAATGTTGTTAGGAATCTGACTCCACCCAAAAACCTCTGGCTCCGACTCCGCAACCCTGATTGCAACACTGCATTTTTTAAAGTTTGTATGCCTGGTCTGCCTAAGGTAGACTGAAATGTTGCTAAGATGATTTTTAACTAATTGTATGAAGAGATTCATATTGTTAGGAGTAATACTCTGTGGAAATATGTTGCATCACTAGTTGTTGTGTTTGCTGCTCACTAAAAATTTTTATGCCATTTCTATATTTCTATACCCAAACTATTTGTCCTGTAGGCATATGCACATTTACATAACTGTTTTAAAAACAAAGTGCAAGACTTCATGATACTTTTTATTTCTGTTTAACTCTTTGGCATCCGGCTGGTTTCGGGGATTTTTGGAAAAAAAACGCCTAAATGCACATGGCTTTGCGTAGGAATTTCTCCGGTCTGGTATGCTCTACAGACCCAGTAAAAGTCTCAAAAGACGCGGCAAGTCTTCTAGTCTGCATTCTAAAAATTTTTTTTACTTGGGGGATGCGGATATTTTGGGAGTGACGTCATAAGTGCAGGACTTTTAGGCCACCTTGGCCCACTTTGCCTGGCCCTGGGCGCCAACCATTAGGTGGAAGTATTTTGCTGAAGTTTTTACTGGAAACTAGGCTACAATCCGAGTCTTTTGATAATTTGGATGACCTGCTGGGGTTTCGGGTTCAAAAGTTATGATGTAAGTTAGTAAAAATATTTGACTAATGAGCTAATTAGTTAATTAATTAATTTGTTTATTTTAGATCATAACTTTTGAACCAGAAATGCTAGAAAGTCAATCAAAGGCTCAAAAGACTCGGACTCGAGCCTAGTTTCCAATGAAAACTTCAGTGAAACACTTTGGCCTAGCAGTTGGGCCCTAGGCCAGGCAACATGAGCCAAAATAACCCAAACTACTTCACTTATGACATCAGTCACAAAAAATCCACACCCCCAACCAAAAATTTTTTTTTCAAGTGCAATCTACTAGACTGGCCAATCCGTTTGAGCCCTTGAACAGTTCTCTAGCGCAATCGGCAGAGGAGCTATGGTGTTGGTAAGGCAACCGAAAACTGCTGTTTTTTAGGTCGAAATCGAAGTACGAATATATTGTACCCCGCTTCTCAAAGTGTTAAGATACAACACTAAATGCTAAAAAAACTGACCAGATCTGGAAAGATTCATACAGTGTTGCCAACTGTCATTGACAAAAGTGTTGACTAGGGATGTGTGTTATGGAACATTTAGAGGATCTGGAATATTCCAAAATCTTCATTTCGAATCTGGAATATCAACTCCTATTCTGGAATAATGGCCAAAAAATCGATAATTAGTCAATTAAATACTTTCTAGGGGATTTGTTGTTTTCAGGCTATAACTTTCAAACTACAAATGGCCAATCAAGGATTCTAAAGATTAGATTTTCACCTAGTTTCTTTTGGAAGAAACAAAAAATACCTCCTGGGGTTGGGGCCCAGGGCCCAATGACATAATCCATAAAACTCGAAACCTACTCCAATTATGACATACCCACAAAAAACACAAATCCAAAACTTCTCAACTTTTTTTAAATCGAAACTACAGGACTTTCCACATCTTCAGAGGGTTTGAACAGCTCTTTAGCAGCTGGCAAGTTATTGGCAAACATGTGCCTGGCACAATCTGGCTTCTGCGACCTTAAAGGATTTGGCTTGTTACGTCACTACACAGTGCCGTGAGCTTTTTGAGTGTTTCTTTCTCTTATTCAGGAGTTTGAAAAGAGGCACTGCAAAATATATTGCAACTGCAGAGCAAAACTTATGGAACCATTTGTTTTGCCAACTTGGCAAATTTTCCCGTTTATTTAATCCATATTTATTTCAAATTTAATATTTGAAAAAACTCTAATTTTTTGATGCAAATACTGAAGGATTCAAATCCTGGATTCTATATTCCGTTATATATATATGCATCCTAGTGTTGACTTTGCAACAGTTGCCCCTACAAAATTTGAAAGTCCACAATCTAAAATATTTAGAGCCAGTCTGGAGCTTCAACGCCATTGCCTTCTGAGGGTAATGTTATTCAATCATGACATTGGAAAAAGAATGCAGTTACATTAAATCCTTTGTACTTGCCAACAAGTTTTTTTAAAACACCCAGTTGGCTTTGATAAACTCCAAATCTTGAAAGTCTGAGAAGGAACACTGATTACATATAGCATTGAGAAAATTGTTTTGTGTTGATATATTTTCACAACTTTATTAATTTTGGAACATTTTTCAAAACTGTCCTGCATGAGCTTTATTGCTTTGTGATCAGTTCTACAAGAGCTTTATTGATCTGTGGTCATAAAACGAAAGCTTTCGAAAGAACAAAGCTATCAGTTTTTAAATTGGTCTTTGTTCCAATCCTTACCTATGGTCATGAATGTTTGGTAATGTTTCAAAAAGTGCTATACCTATTACATAGTACAGAGAAATGGAATTGGCAAAAATTTTCACTGCATGATGCTTAGCAACAAAGTGTGCAGGTGTGAAATTCGTGAACCTTTGAATGTCAGGCCGCTTTAACAAATGGAGAGATCTCTGTTGTGATGGTTTAGCCATATGACTAGAATCCCCTAGGAAAGATTGATAAGGTGAGTCCTGTTGGCCACACCCATGGGAAAGCAGCCCAGAGGTCAGCCAAGCCAAGGGCCAAGTGGTGTGGTTGCATTTCTGACTAGGAATGTTCATTATGGAACATTCAGAGGTTCTGGAATATTCCAGAATCGTTGTTTCAAATCCAGAATATATATATCAAATCCTATTCTGGAAGAACTTGTTAGGAGCAAAATGAGCTTGCACAGAGGTTTAGAATGCCAATCAGCAATCACACAACCTGTTTATTATGTAACTCATAATATCACTACGCAGTCTAGTGAGCTTGTCCAGTGTTTTTTTCTTTTTCTTACTCAGGAGCACAGAGTGCCACTGCAACACTTATTGAAACCATTTGTTGTCCTGACTTTGCGATTTTTCATGTTTATTTAATCCAAATTTATTTCAAATCTAAATATTCGAAAAAACTCTGATTTTTGGATTCGAACACTGAAGGATTACATTATGTGCATCCCTATTTCTGACCTTGCTTAATCCTGTCTTGGTGTGGAACCAGCAAAACTATCAGAGGTTGCTGAAATCCATGAGGTATTTCAAGTCCTAGGAACCCTTTCCAGAGGAAAAATGGGTGTGAAAATGGAATGAATGAACTTAGGCACAACACTTTTTATTCCACAAAATGAGCTTGCTGACTTTTGAAATTTTACTTTCGAAGTTTTTTATCTAGTTTTAATTGGTAAACGATTGATAATGTTGTATATGTTTCACAAACAAAATATGTCAAACAATGTTTTTGAGTACGCAGTTTAAAACATGTTATGTGGTGTATATTTGTTCTTCAGACTAACTAAAGTTTTTTGTCAACCTTGGGAAAAAGCAATCCTGCAATTAGTTCATCATTCTTTTGCTCCTCTTGAAACACTAATTCAAGAAGCACAGAAGCTGCTGTCTGAGCAGCTCGTTTTTGAAGAGGAAATAGTTTTTACAGTAAGAAACATTCATATGCATAGTGTGTAGTTTAGCAACATGTGTTTTTTATTTTGTTGTGAAGTAAAAAAAAAACATGTTGGGTTTGCATATTTAAGTTAAAATAACTTGTGTAGTTGATCGTGTTTTTCATCATAAGTTAAAGTTGGTTATTCTTTTACAGCTCACCTATGATATTCCCTGATTTTTGTGGTTTGTGATAGTAAGTAGATTCCCCACTCCTTACTTAAAGCATAATTTTTGGTTTTCATGGCTGATTTGCAGTTTGACCTATTTTTCATTGATTTTGTGATGTCACTAGGCTATTACTGTTTTTAGATTTAGGGATGAAATGAAGAAGTTAATGAACTTTTCAGCAGGTAAAACTTATTTGACTACACCAGTTTGCTTTAGTGCTGCTTAAAGGCTTTGTATGGTCTTGTCAGTTAGAACAAACCTGATCCTGAGAAGGGCATAGTTTCAATTTTATGAAGTTGCGATTGCGGTGACATCTGGTCTTCGAAGATTTAACCATGATTATTTTTTTTCAGCTTGTGTGAAAAAGTGCGTGTACGCCTTTGTAAAATATTGAACCATTGCCTTTTCCCACCACTTTTAACACTTTTGGTACTGGCCCACATATATATATTCGAGGAGAAAACATGCACAGGTTACCAGGCGACGTATATATAAGTTTTTAATGAAAATCCTGGTTTTATGGCCCTGGGAGCCAAACCAATGAGCCAATTTTGTGAGTCTAGTGTTTTTTGGAAACTAGGTTATCATCCAAGTCTTTAGAGCCCGTGATCGGCTTTCTAGCTTATCTGGAGCTGAAATTATGCTCACAAACCAAAAATGGATATAAATTAAAATCACACAAAAGGTAACCTTGGTCATTTTGGCTAAAAACCATAACTCGCCAGCTGTTTGAGCTAGAAAGCTGTTCAAACCCTCTAAAGACTCGGAAAGTGTTGTAGTTTAAAGCTAAAAATTAAAATTTTAGTTTTGGGTTTGGGGTTTTTGGTTGATGACATCATGATGGGGTAGATTTTGCATTTTTTTTGGATGACATCATCGGTTGATCCAATGAGCCGATTTTGTGGCTCAAAACTTCATTGGATTCTAGGCTATAATGCAAGTCTTTAGAGCCTTTACTCGACTTTCTAGCATTTCTGGGTCCAAAGTTATGGCCCAAAAAATGCAAATATTTCAGGAATTCCATAGGAGGGAATTGGCAGGGATTCCCTAATTAATTTGCAGTATTTTGGCCATAATTTTGGAACCAGAAATGCAAGAAAGTCCATCAACCCTCTAAAGACTAATATTATAGCCTACTTTCCAATAAACACTCGAGTCAAAACAATGGCTCTTGGCATTGGTGTCCAGGGCCGGATGACATCATCCTAATGTAAACAAAACATGCATAAAATACTCCCATCATGTAAACATCAAGAAAAAAACTGACATCCAAATCTAAACTAATTTTTTTTCATTGCAAACTACAAGACTTTCCCCACCTTCAGAGGGTTTGAACAACTCCCTAGCTCAATCAGCTGGCGAGTTATGGCCTGGGGTGGAATACACCCCAGGTTAGTGTTTTTGGGGGTAGAATTTTTGCCAATTTTTGGTTTTTGAGCCATAATTTTTGCTCCAGATATGCTAGCAAGCCAATCAAGGGCTCTAAAGACTTGGACTATCATCCAAGTGTCCAAAAGAAAATCGAGCCGAAAAAAGGCCCGTTGGGTTGGTGCCCAGAGCCATGTACACTTGACCACAGAGGTGAAAACATGCCCCTATTAATTTTTTCAGTCTAAACTAGAAGACTTGCTGAATCCGTAGAGGGTTTGAACAGCTCCGTAGCTCAATCGGCTGGCAAGTAATGTTGCAAAGCCCAGCCAAAACAGTGGCTCTTGCGGTCCTTAAAGGTAAAACACCCTGTAATGGTGGATATGGCTGCAGGGGATCCACCCGGTGCCGAAAGTGTTAAGAATATGGAATATTCCTTCTTTGGCAGTATTGTTTTTGACATTTTGTTAATCTTATACTTAAATAACCTACATTGTTATTAGGCAAAACACTGAGAAAATTTTGTTTTCATTGAAAACACAACTACACAAACACTGCTGAATTTAGTGATCAAGTCTAACTTTCAGTTTCAGTGGTGGGGATCCTGTGCTGCACTAGGGAGATTGAATGTGTATGATTATCTTATTGCTGTTTTTCAAGGAAGAAACTTGTGAAGAAGTTACCAAGTTCAAAATTCTATAACTGTTTACTGTGTGCATATATTTATTAAGCATTGTGTGAACTTTCAGTGTTGTAGTGGCATGAGCAATGCAAAAATAATGGCATTTCCTGATTATACTCCTTGATATTTAGTGCTGATTGAAAAGAAGGATTTCACATGTTTTTTGTTTCACAGTACTGATCTTTTGTGACAGTTGGTTACGTATCAGTGAGATTGAAGAGAAATACGTAGATAAAAACAATTTAAAATCGTTGCACACCTGTCTGCAGGCCAAACCAGGCCAGACGTTTTGTGCCAGCATTGTCAAATGCCACAGCGATGTTCAGCACAAATCAACAGATACCTTGTCTGGTGACAACAACTCAACTTCATCATCGCCATCCAGTGATAAAGAAAACAAAGGAAGACAGACTTTAATCACTGATATATTTAAATCTGGTTAGTATGTATGAATGTGTTTTTCATATGTACTGCAGTCAACAATGATAGAGGTTAGAAAAGATAAGTTTAAGAGAAAACCGTATAGTGTGTTAAGAGTGTGTTAATTTCGTATTTTCAGTAAATGAGCATTGAGCACCATTGAGTGTATTGGGGGTAAATCTGGTAACCTTGTTTGATAAAAGGGGAAGGTATGTAAAAATGTTAAGAACCGCTGTCCTAAGCTGACATTTCCCAAGCTTAACCCAATTTAAATAGTCCGTTTCTTGTCAGTTGAATTCGATACAGGAGACTGAAACAGTGACCTTGGTGTCTGACAAAATACCTTTTGTTACAAAACAATCTTTCTCGAATGCCAAAGACATAAGACGAATTGAGACGAATTATGTGAACGCTGGTTGAGAGGGGTGGCCTTAACTTTTATGGGGTAAACTTAATTTTTACGATATGTTCGGTTTTAGCAAGCCAACCATTTATGCTGTGTGATCACTGTTTCGTGTTCACTCCAAGTATCACACAAAGTAGAATAAAATATTTGTAAACAGCGTTTTACATTCGTATATATTTTTGATTAGATGCAGTGTTTATTTCGTAAAAAGTTCAAGTAACTTCACTCCACAGGTGAAACAAGCAAGGATTCACTCGCAAATTTTTAATAGGAAATCAATTTCACGTAACACTACGCATCATCAGTCCTTGAATAAGATGTAAAGTTACTTGAATACAGATATGTGCAAGTTTCAATCATCGCAAAAAGATGGAAGCAGAGCCAGTTAAGGCTGATTCCTCGAAAGCCTACAGAAAATCTAGAGCTTTTATTTATTGTGATATTTTTTTGTCTGATATGTGCACAGTATTGTATTAAGTACAGTCTTGGCGTTGCTTTTTTTGTGGCCAATCGTCATATTTCGTACACGACCGTCTTAGGTATCTGGATTTGTTGTATTGATTCCACATCGAGGTTCTGATATGAGCTACCAGGGGTTCCCAAACTTCCTCTGGCCATGTACCCCTTCAGCATTTCGGTAGATGAGCATGTACCCTTAAACATGGGTGGCGGAAGGATTTTTTCCAGACAAGGGCCAAAAGTGGATTTTCCAGGGGCAGTGGTGTAGTAGGTTGGGGTGCAGGGGGGAAAGCGCACCCCAAATGTTTTGATTTGTTGAAATGTGAGCAAAATCCCTGACAAACTTCGGCAAGTTTGGGGGACTTCGGGCAAAAATCCTTCGCATGCCCAAAAATTTGCCTGCTCCTACAGTTATGTCCAGGGGTTGGCAAAAATATATTTGCAGGGGGCCAAAAGTGGCAAAATTTCATTTTTGCCATTCGAAACTAAGAAAACAACTTTTTTTGCAAAAAAATTGATGGGAAAATGTCAAATTTCAAAATCCTGGGGGCCCTTGCCCTCCCATGCCCATACCCCTAAAACTTTTTATAACAGAAAGGCTGAGGAAAATAGCAACAATATATTTACTAACAAGCATACAATGAATTTTGAAAATAATACTCACTGATATTTATTTTTTTAATGAACCAGACACGAAGTTCACAGAGCACAAACACACACCATCTGTACAGCACCGGTTGATAATAATAGACACAGAACGTTTTGTAACGGTGTTGGTGGTAGAACTACAGGATTACAGACATTTGTTAGCTAACTTGTAACACTTCGTACAACGTTACATTACAGACACTTTCTTAACATAGTTGTTGGATAACTCGTAACAATTGGTACAACACTCCATCCAGAGTAGGACACGAAAATCGCATGTTAAGAAATAGAGTCCAACCCTGGCCAATGCCAAGTGAAGCACGAATGCGTTGTGGCCTGCACAGTACACACGCCCTCAAACTAACAATGGAAAGGCCGGCACTTCAGTCACAAAGTAAAATGCGGTTATATTAAAATAATAAGTACGAATATAAACAATCTGACTGCATCAAAGCGCGCAGCCATGCGTTAGACTTTCTGCGTCTTTCGAGAAACAGGTACACATTTTATCTCAATAAAGCCTCAAAGGTAGGAATGTTATAATGAACTTGATGACTACTAACACTCGCTCGCAACGGCATGTTGTACAGTGCCCTTCAACCAAAGTTATAAGCCCCAAACAATCTGTGGAAGTATGCCTTCCTGAAATCACACCATAATTGTGATGCATACATGGGCGTACAGAAGGAACAAAAAAGTACATGTTTCACTGCGTCCGAACATCGGGAAAAATAAGGTTTTGACATTGCAGTTGTGTCTGAATATCTTTGTCATCTGGAAGCTCAATATCTCGTACAATTCCCAAATCTTTGTAGTGGCCAACATATTTTACTCTTTGTACACCCAGTGCCAGCAACGAGATGACCGTGCTTTTCGCCGTCTTAGCCTTTAAACGTCATACAAACAGTTGTGCTGCAGTTGAAAATAATCTCATGCGATTCTGCATAAGCCTGACGCTGACACACATCTAGCATACTTTGCAACCCATGTATACTTGGTCATAACACACAAATACCATCAGCAAACATCAAGTAGTTCAATAAGATTTCAACCATGTAACACTCAGCTTTAATGTTGTTTAGTTCAAGAAGTAAATCATCTAAATACACAGCAAACAAGTATGGACTCAATACTCCCGCTTTTCCAACCTGATTAGTAAAATGCAACGGTTCAGACAAATTAATATGTATAAATAATTTGAAATGAATAATGTATAAACATATTTTTCCTTTCTATTGCTAATCTTAAATGTACCCCTTCAGATAGGCAAATGTACCCCTAGGGGTACATGTACCCCAGTTTGGGAACCCCTGAGCTAGACGAAAATCCATGCGAATTCTCTCAACCGCAGTTTTTTCGACTCGTCTTTGCGGTCACCTTCGGGCCAGTTGCAAAAACGCTTGCCCGTCGTCTTCGCGATTGCTTTAAGTGTGCGTCTTGCTTTGATTTTAGTTTAGCAGCAGACGGAGACGAATGACTAAAGAGGTTACTGATTTGTTTGGTCGGTGCATTGAAGATGTTTTATTTTCATACTGTGTGTACGTTCTGAAGTGCGAGTTTTTTGATTTTCGTATGCGCTGAAGGCAAATTGCCGGTAGTTACAAGTCGACTGGCAAAGCCTATCTTGACGAATGTACCTTTCCTATGTAAAGTAGTTTTTGGGTGCATTTCGTACTCTCGCTTCAGATTTGACAGTACTGTAAAGAAATATATTTCTCAGTATTACTAAATTCCAAACCTTTAGTTTTGATGAGAGCTTTTTTCGCTTATCGTTTGGAGTCTGTTCAACTTAGTGTGTTGAACTCGGTGTTAGTTTTTTACGACTAGATGCAGCTTATTTAACTCTTTTTATACGTTGTACTAGCGAAACTTGGTACCAAATCTTTGCATAGCTTTCAGCCACTCGTTTGATAACTACTGGCGTACGTGTATTCCGTGTTTATGATCAGAACCTCCTCTCCTGCCCTACCACAGGAGAGGAGGTTCTGATCACAGGAGAGGAGGTTTTTGGATCAGCTTATATTAATATTGATGCTGTGCGGGTTGTCTCCGAGCAAAATAATATCGGTCTTTCTGAAACAGATTAATAGGTCTATGCACTTGATCCACGCTTGTAGAACGTCAAAAACACGTATTTCGGGTGTTTTGATGCTACTGTATGATTTTTTAATGCGAAGTATTTTTCCCGTCCGTCTCTTCAGTTAAATGAAATCTTTTCCAGACATGAGACGGTCACCGAGGTGCTCGAGCTCGATCTTTCAGAATCCGTCACGATCCAAAGGAAAACGATTTTCTCTTTTGCCGTATCAATATGACATCTTGTTGAGCGATGAAAACAAGGTGCGATCTTACCGCCTGTGAATATGGCTGTTTTTGTAAATATGCGTCTCTGTTGTCTGCTGTGTGTGACCCAGAATGGCTTCCAGTTGCTGTTATTTTTGTCCGTTCCACTGAACCCAATTCCTCTGGTGATACTATGGTGTTCCTAATGCTTTGCATTTTAGCGCCGCTGTGCTGTTTGATTTGAATTTTGTGTGAATCGTGTTTCCATGGTGATGTTGAGCATGCACTGGAAGACTTCGACTTGTGCATCAAACTGTGGCACAAGCAACGACTCCCTGGAAATGCGACTTTAACAAAAAAGCACAATTACCCCCGAGGAAAGTACGCCGCAGCGTTTAATGCAGTAGAAACCATTTTCGTGTTTTCAGGACATAGCGGGCATTTTACCCGCGCAGCGAGATCGTAACGCTGCTGGCCTAGAATAACAACGTCCCACGTCAACATTACCACCTTTTGGAAGTGGCGAAATATTGTTGAAACTAAGCCGTTGAAATCGCTTTGAAACATCAGCACTTTATACCCAAACGTGTTTTCTTGGTGGGCCCTGGACAGATCGTCAGTCGAGTTCCTTGTGAACATCTCCGCCGAACAGGAAAGCTTCCAACCCGAGAGCTTCTGCGTCTGTTCATCAGAGCGAATGCGTTCCGTCCCTGTGCCGGCGCCGAAAGGATGCCTTGGCTCGTCCGTGAAGACTTGGTGAGGTTCACTCCCGTTATTTGCCTTCTCCATGTTATCTAATTTTCACTAGCGGCTTGCTGATTCAATTGAAAAGGCTTAGAAACGTTACCATTATGTCGTACTTGCTGCGTACAAATGAAGTCATACTTTGCGCTGTAGTCGTTCGGTACCGAAGATAGTTGTTTTTTTTAAACGATGCAACAAGGAATTGCACGTGTGCGAGTAGTTTGCGACAATGTGTTATCGAGAAGGCACCCTTCTTTCGCTTGTAACTTCTTTGGTTATTTCATTCGCTGCTGTGGAATATCAATCGCAAAATGTTAAAGAGTTGATGTGTTGTTGAACTATCAAACAGAATAATGATAGTAGTTCGTTGTTTTGATCTGCCTGCAAGTCGACGGCGAATCATAGCAGGGTTGCGGATTCGGAGATAAAATATTCGACTCCAACTCCGACCTTTCCAAAATTTTGGACTCAACTCCTTAACATAGAGAGAATGAAGTTTGGCTGTCAAAATGAATGGAAATCCTGGTGCAGAGAAATCTGTTTCAACAAAAGTTTCAACAGAAATTGTGCCATTTCAACAGGAATTCCGAACTTAGGGGTGTGATTTAAAAGATGATCCGACTGGACATCCGGAGTCGGACAAAAAAGTCCGACTCCTAGTGTTGTTAGGAATCCGACTCCACACAAAAACCTACGACTCCGGCACCGCCTCCGCAACCCTGAATCATAGTTTAAACTTGTTTTTTTTCAAAATCCGTCACAGTAACTCTTTGCACTTTCAAGACGTGCTTTTCCTGACCAGGTGCTTCGGCATGACCTGAAACGCCTGATCCCTGTCAGCGAAGAGGCACGCATGCTGCTGCTGACCACTGTGACGCCTGAGCAGTACGCAAAAGAGACGAGCAAGCCCAAAGTGCCTGCAGTCGTTCCTGAGCCTCCCCGCGCCAACGGGATGGTGAACGGGAACAGCAGCGACAAAGACTCAAACCCAGCTGACGAAACCGCTTCGCTCACACTAAAGCCGACCGTTGTCAAGCGCAAGTCAAACGGTGAATCGCCGTCTCCGAAGAAGCGATTGAAACTGGACAGCAGTAAGTCTAAAGCGAAAAAGAAGATGCTCGGCGCGATGGACGTCTTCCTGAAGAAAGCGATGGTGCCGAAGCTGGTCGATTACATAAAAGACGAAGATGCAGATGTTGTGCCGCGCGAAAGCGGCAAGGCAGCGAATTGCATTGTGGTCAACGACAACTTGCCAGTCAAAAGCAAGCCGTCGTCTTCAAGAAAGAACTCGTCGCCGCGCAAAAAGAAACAGGCGACGCTGCTTGAGATGACCAAGAAAGGAGGCGTCAAGCTCTTGACCTCCCGGACACCTTCCAAATCGCGCCTGTCCATCCAAAACGGCGGCAAGCTGATTCCGAGGAAGTTGCCGCAGCCGATTATTGTTCGACAGCTGATGTCTTTGAAGAAAGAAAAGGTTTTCCGCAGTCACAAGTACAAATTAACCCTCACCACGTAAGCTGGCATTGATTGTCGTAAGTTGGCGACTTTGTGTTGATGTTTAGCGGCTTCGGTACTTATTGTTTAAATACAAAGCGCCTCTGAGTAGAAAAAATCGCAGTTGAGTGCAGGAATTAATAACTTGTGTGGAGCCCGTGCTGCCAAGGCAGTTGCCGCAACCGTTTGTGACAAACAGCGCACAACTTGAAACGCATCGACTCAGCGACGCGGGTCAAAGCTGTTTTTTCGGTGTGGCAGTAAAAATCTTCTGGTGCGCTCATGCTGTTGCAAAAAAAAGTAAATTCTCACCCAAAACTCCACCACTTGAATTTCTTCCCAAAACTGCGGTTGCCTGAAGTCTTTCGCGCTCCGTGACAGAAACGACTTCGTGTAAATCTCTTGAAAATCCACGATTACGAACCTTCTCGTGCTGTCGCAAATGTGGGACAGTCGCGTTACTGTTCTTGGCATTTTTTCAGGGCGTGCAAAATTTTAAACAAAAAGCAACTTTCCAACCTGCCGCCGGAAGTAAAAGACGACGTCATAAAGCGGTTGGAAATGATCGAATTTAAGAAAAAATACGAATCGATGTCTAAGGAGGAGCGTCGCCAGTTCATGAAAGAACGCAGAAAAAAGTTGAAAGGTCGGGAGAACGTCTCGGAGCAGTTCGAGGACCAGGACCTGGTCAGGACCGGAAAAGCGAAGTTAGTACCGATTTTATACGTTGTTTTTATTTGAAGTGGAGACAATGAATAACCATAACTGACAATGAATGAATAACCATAACTCAGGGAGGCACGCCATCTGGTGCGATCGGCAGCAAGTGTTTCCCATGACTTGTCTTAAATGTTGCAATTAAATGAGAAACAAATTTTTGCTTGAAAAAATAACCGAAGTGGGTCCTGCCGCAATTTCCAACTCCTAATCAGTTGATGAAAAACTACACGTCGGCAGGTTGGAGTCGAGAAATGCAAAAGTTGTTAATTATTTGACGGAAACGTCAGTCATCGAAAGGCTGCTGCTGCAGCTAAGCTTGTCCGCGAACTCCCCTCGAAAAAGTATTGATTTTCTTGCGCAGATCACTGCCCAAGCTCAAATTGGTCTGCTTGCCAGACGGGCTCCCCAACCGCGTTTTCGGCGATGTGGTCATGATATGCGAGTTTCTCTACGCGTACCACGCACTGCTTGCGCCGAGGGACTCATCCTTCCCAAAGCAATTTACGACAGAGGCTGTAACGGATGCCGTCACCACCGGAAGCAAAGGGTGATTTTGAATCTTAGTTTCGTTCGAATTTTCCAACCACCCAATGATATCACGCTTTTGCAGGGTATAGAACCTTGCGAAATAACATGCTTTGCACTGCATGGTATGTACTGAGTGATGACAACAGTCGACAATCGACATATTTTCGTGCCTGTCATGACGTATGTCATCGTGGCTTCCTGCCGCTTTTTCTCTTCTGATAATAATTTCGGCATTCCATTTATAATTCGACATTTTACACTTCTAATGCGTGTCAGCTGAGTAAACGAACTTCAAAGAGCTTGTAAAAGGAATCCGACTGCAAACTCGCTCGACGCCACATCCGTGTTTCCTTATCGTACATTTTTGCGCGAGCAACCGGGGAATGCTGCAGCAACCACCAATGTGCATTTACGACTGAAAGTTTGCTTGGGACAACAGGTTTGGATTGACAAGTCGAATCATCATTTCGCTGCTGCAAACTTTGTTAGCCGACGACATTGCCAAGGACTATTCGGAGCTTGATTTCAAGCTAAGCCAGGTGATCTTAACTGTGGGTGTGACTTGGGTGTTTGTTTTGCTGCTTACCACAAATCGTTAAATGTGCTGCGCGAAAAACGACGCGGTCCTGGCCGCTGTTAGTTTCGAGCAGTCTTTTGTATATCGTCGTTTGTTGAGCTTCGGTCTAAGTCTGTGTGTCGGATAATGCTCAACTCAAAGAGCTGGGAATGACCGGACGTCAAATCGCTCCTGCGTTTCAGATTCAGATCGCTCCCGACGTCTGCTGCGAGCTTACTCGCATCTGTCTTCGTCAACACGACGACGACTTGGATGAGAGCAGGAATGGCGAAGAAGACTGGGCGCCGGCGAGATGTGACGTCGGTCTTGGTCCATCGGTTTGTAACGCGTGATTGCTGATGTTGCAGTTGCCTCGTCGACTGGATTTCCTTGGAGTGGATGAGTTATTTTGTTCGAGTTGTGTAGTAGTGCGACATCGATCTTGGTTGTCTGCCTCTGTTCGAGAAAGTGTTTCCCACTAGCGCTTGTTAACGAGGAACCTGGCTATATGTGAACGCTTAAAGCGTACTGCGCGCAAGTTGTTTCCTTAAAAGCTATCTGAATCACAGGTAATTGTGATCCGTTCTCTGTTGATTCACGGCATGGTTGCCGTTCTAAACAACATTTTTTGTCATCTAGTCCGTCGTCCTTGCATCGCTTCGCTTTGTGAAACCGTTTAAAACAGTGGTTCTTAGCCGGGAGGCACGCCTCGTCAGGGGCGCGCGAACCATTGCGCGCTCTACAACATGGAAAGCTTTTGAGCAGAAAAGTGTTCCGTCCAATTCAGTTATTTAAAGTGAGTGGGGCTTGAAGCAAAGGACACTTACTTAAGGGAGGCGTGACAAAGAAAAGGTTAAGAACGACTGGTTTAAAACGTTCACCACTATTTGACTGACACTGGAGCGTTTGCCACGAACGCCAGTGCTTCTCGAAAGCTCAGCAGCGCCATGTAACGGTCGCAGGCCTCCCGGCGTCTCTTCGAATCCGAGATCTACGACCTCGAGCCGTGCGAGCAGATCGAGGTCCTGGCGGCGCTGGTCTATCGCGTGATGAACACGTACGCCGTTCAGTTGCACATGGAGCAGGCCACGCAGAAGGCGGCGTCTGCCTGGCACAAGGTGGTCAGGCAAACAAAGGAGATGAAGCAAAACGCGCAGGTGCTGTGAAGGTTTTTGCGCTGGAGCGTGCAGCTCTTCGCGACAACTAGATTTTCAACATCTGGTACTGTTGTAACTTCTTTCGGGTAAAATATGAGCATCTTGTGGTAGTAAAAATTCTGAAGATTTTTTGGTACTGCAGAGCAATGCACGCTGATTGTGTAGAAAAAAATGAATTGTCGCTGTTGTTTTATGCCCTACACAGACGTTTTGTACGACAAACAATTGAGGCGCATTAATTTCTTCGCCTGCTGCACCAAGTTCCGCGACTGTTACCTTATTGTTCATTTAAGCGCCGCACACGCCCTTAAGTCAGCTTTCTGCGACGGTTGCGAGTGAATGGCGCCATCAGCAAGATGCTCGCCATTCACTGCTTTGTCCATGCTCTATCGGATGCTGACGAGTCATACGTGTGCGAGATTGCTATATCTTTCATTGCTACGCTTGAATATCCAAGACAAAAGCTGGTTACTCGCAGCAGCAATGACGGACACAAGCTTATTTTTACGGCCTTTATTTCGACATGGCTGCAGACGTTTTTCTACTGCGCAATTTAATGTCGCTAGACTAGCAATTGGGAGGACTTTACTTGTGGTAGACTTGTCCTGCGAAGGCGTTTCCAGCGTTCGCTGTGTGGTCTCTTCCGTACGTTTCGTGGCAGCGAATAACCGCAGCTTGCCTCTCAGATCAAAAAGGCGGAAAAGGCAGAGGAGGATGACAAAACCGTCCCGAACTCGCCCGCCGAGGAAGACGGAGATAAATTGGAAAATATCGATCTTGTCAGCAGGTACGTCGTTCGTGGCGAGGAGATAAAAATCTTGTTCACCGACGGCGGGCTGCACGAAAAATGTCATTACATAGGAGTGCCGTTTATCTTGTGCCATTACCCCCAATGTGAAATACTAAACAATTTGCCGTTGATGCAACTTTGCCATAAATCACGCACTACAAATCAAGAGCGATCACTATGAAACAAGAATTTGTTGTAAACTCTTATAAATAAGTATAAATAAATAAGTTACAAATAAAGGGTTTTTATAACAAGACTCTTATAAATTAAGAGTTTTTCGATTATCCGTCGCTTTGCAAACCGCGTTTTTTTCTGTTGCTGTGTATATTTGCTGTTGCTGTGTTATTATGCGCTTCATTCTCACCTTCGAAAACGCGCGCTCAGAGTCAAGAGTCGCCGTGTCCTGACCGAACGGCACCGCCAGGAGGAAGAAGCCCGAAAGAGGAAGGAGCGCGAGCAGCGGGATCGCATCTACCAAGAGGAGAAACGCGTCCAGGAAGCAGAGAGAACGTCCCGGATGTTGGCGGAATCGCGAGCTTACGCGCGAGCCGTGCGCAGGTGCACGCCGCTCGGTACCGACCGCAACCACGACAGGTTAGAAAGACAAGAGCGTTGCTGCTCATAGGGGCTAATACAAGTTATTTTAAATGATGCGTCCGTTGGATGCGATCCTGCCCGGTGTGTTCTCTTTGTGAAGCGACATGTCTCCCCCAGGCTGGAGCGGTTATCGTGCCCAACGAGATCGTGATTGTATGCTACTGTTGCAGGTATTGGTTGTTCTGCGACGGCGCGCCGGGCTTCTACGTCGAAAAAGGCTGGGCCGGCGAGTGCTTCACTTATTCGACCATGCCCGACCTGGCAACCAAAGAACCGAGCACCCCTCGCAAGACTTCGGTGAAAGCCCCAGGAAAGCCCAGTGAGTTGCATTTTGCTTGGCGCTGTGTTGTTATGTCGTCTTGTTCCCACGTGCCGTTTAAAAATCTCAGTTGACGTGATTTTTCGTTGATATGGCTGTTGGGATTTGGCATCCCGCGGTGGTACAGTTTTCTCCGACGTTGGAAGTTTTATGTCGCGAAGCGACTTATGCTTTAACGAAACTACCTGTAGACCCGCGGTTCTTAACCTGGGTCAGTGAACCCCAAAGGGGTTCGTCAATGTGATTTAAAGGGTTAGTAGGCTTTGCAGACACCACTGTGATGATTAAAACCAAATTGCGAATATTTCTTTCAACGTTTCTTAAGGATGTACTCGGGGCCCGTTACCGACGAATGTTTTAAGAAACGCTGCTGTAGGTTTTCCTTGTTTTGATAGTTTCTCCGCTGAAGGCTGCGCCGAACTCGGACGATGAAGACATTCCATTGTCCCAACTTGCCACTCCTAAAAAAGGTAACAAATGCAGCGCTGACCCGAAATTTTGCGAAAGTGCGATTTTTGCTGTATTTCTATGACCTGCGAATCAAATGTTTTCTGTTGTAGCAACTTGCGAAAGGTCAGTTGTTTTCAATTCAAGTGGCGCTAGCTATATCACCTGTTTGAGAACGAACAGTAACCCCAAGTTAACGATTCAAAGGTTTTTAACTTTTAGGGACTATGAAATTTATGTTAAATGCTCATTATTGTCATAGTCCAATGGCCTGCGTTTATCGGTCTAAGGACATCCTACAAGGCCAGTGGTTCCCAATCTCTTTAGGCTTACGGTACTCCACACAAGAGATAAAGCGTCTTGCTGTACTCAAAGGCGAACACCCAGCAATTGTGCTGAAGATTTAATAACACATTGAAAAATTATGCGCATACCTACTAAAAATAAAGCGTAAGCAACTAGAGGTCCTTCCTCAGTATTGCAAATGGCACTCGTGGGAGCCGCACAGTCCCTTGGGAAGCACTGCTATGGACGTAACTCGTTCACTTACCCCCTCTGCTTTTACGGTTGAGTTAACACTCTGTCAGCCAGTGTTCCTTCTGACGTATGCAGCACCACCAAACCATTTGATACTGCTTGTGCAGTGAAATCTCATTCTCGCGCACTTGCAACACCACAGATCTAATGTCGTAGATACCCCATATATATGACAAAACGTCACAAATCTATTGTCGTATATATATATATATACAGTATGTACCCCATAGCCCTTTTACCGCTTCACTGCTGTTGCGACCACATGGTTGCGTAATTGCATGCTCACCAAAACAAACGTTTGCTCAGTGTTGAATTTTCTTCGAGGAAAAACTGCTGGTTGCTCAGTCCGATGGCAATACAATGAACGCAGCACTGTCGGCACACCGGCGAACAGTGTTAACACACGCGACGATACAGGCATTCGCACGTGGCAGTTCTGCAACGGAAAGAACAAAAATGTACATTACAGCGGGCAAGCGTGACAAATGTCGCGTACGCCACGAGAACTGAAGCGGGTTTCCGGTTTGCGGATTGTAATGCGATCGGCCTAATCTGCTTGTTGCTTATTACGAAAGCCTGTTAACGCTTGAGACTTATAAAAAAAAGTTTACTGCCACCCCCCCCCACACACACAATGCACACTGAGTTCGGGTCTGCCAATCTGCGTATCCATCGCTTGTGGACAACAGCCCTTAGCTTGGCGCTCGGCCAGGGACGCAACCAGCTGGTATTTTCGGACGGGGGCAAAATGATTGCAAATTGTTGTGTACCTAACGACTGAAAAAGTTTTTGGCGGTTTCAAAATGTTTTTGAAAATTTTGGGGGGCTCAATCGCCCCGTTGCCTCCCCTGGTTGCGGCCTGCGCTCGGACGAACAATAATAACTCTGCTTGTGATCGCTGCTGTGCGTTGTGCAGCCCCACAAGTTCCAGGTTTGCAACGGGATAATATTGCTAAATGATTCGCCGAATGTAAAGCAATCAGTTCTTTCGAAGCGACTGCGCGTTTTTGAAAGACGCGTCTTGTCGATCGATCTGAACTCGACCACGACGCATTGTGTATGGTCTGCAGCGCGCTTTCGTAAATCGAAGGAGGAGACGACGTGTCCGAGCGCGGGAGACAACCTGTGGCTGTCGGTCGACACTCAGGAAGAGCTCGACTCGCTGATGCAGTCCTTGTGCACGAGAGGCCTGCGCGAGTCCAAGCTGCACCGCGCGCTGAAAGCGAAATACGATTGCATTGTCAAGTAAGCGAGCGGTAGCGCGTGCGTGACGGTAACGACCGATATAATCGTTGTTGTTCTATCACTTTCGTAAGATGTGTTTTGCGTCAGCGGAGAAATCCACTCTGGTTGCGATGATTTTGACTTCAGTTCCATTTACTCGGTTTCTGTGCTCCTTTCGGGAGTGTCACGAGTGGCCTGCGGCGCCCATTTCCGCTTGCTTCCGCCGTGGCCCACGCGGCTGCTTTCGCTGTGAATGCTGCACTGATGGAGAATGAATGGCAGCACCTTGCACCCACCGATCAAAGCCGAGCACGAGGCTGGAAGGGCCACAAGCTCTTCAGGCCCAGCCCACCAGCTTTGGTGACGCGTGCTCAACCAACTGTTCGCAAGAAATCTATTGACAGTCCTGATAATAATCTCTCCGGAGAAATTTGCTGCACTGTTTTAGCAGAATCTTGTGAAAACCGTTGAAACGACGTATAGTGATGCTGCAGCAATGACACCTCATTGTCAAACAGCGATTCCTCTCTCTATTGTAATCTATGACGAACTGCGCCATGTTGCTGTGGGTTGTAGCGACGTGATTTGCAGTGTTCGGCTGTTGCTCCGAGGCAGAGTCCAACGTGTGTACAATAACAATATCAGCGACGTTTCTACACCTTACTTTGTGAGCCGGAAACTGCTGCAAAAGGCACGCCTCGTGTTCGAACCCCGACCGTGCGAAGTTAGTTTGCCGATGACGAACGCGCTCGCCGGCGTGGTGCTGGTTCTAACACCACCGTCTTCGGTGTCATCAGATCTTTGAGCAAGAAGCAAGCGATGCGGCAACCACCGCCGGACGCGCCCGTTCGCCGCTCCGCGCTGCCCTCCGACGGCGGCGAGCTGCACGCGTCGCTGCTGCGCAAGCGGCTTACCTCGCTCGTGACTGAGGCTTGCCAGGGAGGCATATCCACCATAACCGAGCCCGACGTCTTCCTGCAGCGCATAAATATTGCCGAGTCCGCCGCCGACTTCTCGAATGTTCTGCTCGACGTCCACTCGTCGATTCCACCCGGGTGAGTTTTTTTCTGGAAATCGTCGATTTTTAAGTTTCTCCACGTGGTCCAAGTTTTTGCTTTTGTAATTTTAATGTGCCGACGTCTTGAACGCATTAAAACGTTTATCGCGCACACTTGGATTTATTTCAAAAAATATGAAAGACCAACACGAAGTGTGGTAAAAAGCTTGGTTTGGCGATTTTTGTTTTTGATTGTTCCTTACAGGCTGTGCTAGTTCTTATGCGTCGTAACGAATGCGCTTTCCGGCGCTTTTTGAAGCGAGAACAAAAGTCTGAACTCCTCTGTGTGACCTACATTGCAGCTACCTGAAGCAATACATGACTGGGATCTCCGACAAAAAGAAACAGGCGACGGACGAAAGCACCCAAAACCTGGCTGTGGTGAGGACGCATCACTTTCGTCGGCGCTTTGTTGCGATACTTCGCGTTGTTGTTGTTGTTGTTGTTGTTGCCGTCGACGCGGCTGCAAATTTCAGAATTGAAGTTCGCTGGAAACGCTGTTCGATTAAAGTTTGCTCACCGCCCGGGGGCGTCAATGTCAGATGGCGCCCTGGGCAAGAAATAAGTTCGGCGCCCCCATGTTCGAACCTGATGAGCAAATGTACTCTGCAGAAGAAAGTGATTGCGACATTGTTGGGGCTTTTTGGCGCCCGGGACATTTTCGCCCCTGCCGCTCGGGGCATTGTTCTCCCCTTGCCTCCCTCGTTACGCCCCTGCCCACATTATACGTGCGCGACTGCTAGCTAAAACGCTGCTAAAACTTCTGCTGGATGCATTCTAGGAACAGTTGAAACTTTCGCCAGCAAGACGCTTGTGCTCGCGTAACGATCGGCGAGCAGCGAGGAACCGAAGACAGTCTCCGACGATCGAACCACATGTTCTTTTTTTCCTCGACAGGCGAAGGCCGAGCGCCGCGTGTCCCGCTGGAGGAACGCTGTTGAGGAAAGCTCCTTGCTGTCGCGTCTGTGTCTGCTCGTCGCCATCTTGAACAGCTCCATCAAGTGGGAATTGTATCAGTACAAACGAAGGTGGGTTTCTCAGCAACTGTTCAATTCCAGAGTTGTCGTGGCGACGTTCTTGCACCGTCGTGGCGACGAAGGTGGGTTGTTCAACTTCAGCGTTGTCGCGCGCGGTTCAGGACAAGCGCGGCAGTTCGCCAAAATCTCTCGTTTTCGTCCCTGAACTGAAAGACGGCGTCAAAGGGGTCGGTGAGGTTGAACCGATCCGGTCTTGAGCTGAGCCTTGCTGCTATCCGGCGCCACGCATGACTGCCCCTTTTGCCGTTAAACCTTTGCGCATTGCGTGAGAGAATCGACAATTTTACTCCTGCGTCTTGTCTTTTTCCAGAAAGCTCCCTGTGACGTAATTGCAGGACTCTTGTTTTTCTGTCAAAGAGCAGCTTCATCGGCAAGCCATTCATGTAGTATCCGGCAGTCGCGTTTGTAATCGCCAAGTGCGCCCTCCATCGCTTGAATTTGAATGTCGCGCGCAGGACCAGTCGACGCACTGCTGCGCAACCGAAGAGCTACGCAGATCTGAACGACGGTGTGATCTCTGATGATGATGAGGAGGAGGAAGAAGAGGAAGAGCAAGAAGACGGTGAAAAGCATCGGGAGGATGAAGAAGTAGACGAAGAGGAGGAAGAATCGAGCGGTGAGACGAGCACGACGACGTCTAAATTGTGACGAGTCCGACCATACTGAGCCCCCGTTCTTGTGATAGTAATCTTTGCCCGGCGCCGTGTTAGGAGGACCAGCATCCTTGTAGTGCTGGTAGAAAAGACTATAGACCTGCAAGGAGTGGCTCTTCCTGGGAGATGCATGTCTCAGCGTTGATAAACGCGTGCGCGCTAGAAAGTCGCTTTGTTCAATAAATAGTAGTTAAGAGTTCAGTTGTCGACCTAACAGTTCGATTGAGAAGATTTCTACGCCGGTATTTGCAAGATTTCTTATATACTTTTGGATATCTTGTCTTTGTATTTGTGGTTTACGCCGCACCAAAACGCGTTTTGCGTGTATGATTGCGCGGAGTAGTTGCACAGGCTTCTTCGACGCTGAAAACGTTTCTATCAGTGGTTCAAGACGTCATTGCCGCAAAAGTTAATCAATTTTGTTACAACGCCCTGCTTCACGAGACGCGTGACGTTGCAGGCGACTGGAACCTACTCACGACGTTGCGCATCAATTTTTTGTCCTCGTTTTTTTGCAGATGAAAGCGACGAGTACAGCGGCGCGCAGCGAAGGTCGTCCCGGATTCGAGCGAAGATGAAAAAGACGCCGGCGTCGGGTAAGTCTCAGTGACACTGTTGTTGTTGCGAAACGCGGATTAAAATGCGATGGACGGTTTCGAAAGTACTTGTCAATCTCAACGTAGCTTTGACGGAAGAACGTGAGGTCGACTTGAAACAGCTTTGACACGTACTTTTGGTTTGGAGCCGCGGGCAAAGGTGTGCTTATTTTGTTTTGAGACTTTTTCGCACTTCAGTGCGTGCGCCGTGGGCGAAGAGTTGATTTCCGTTGTTGTTTGCGGAAAAATATTAGTACATAAGAACAACAAGAAGGAAACGTTGCAGCGACAATAACTGAGAAACAACTGAAATTACAAATGGAAGACTTCAATACCAAACAAGGAATGAGTGGACAAATAGAAAAAATTTTAAACTTAACTTAACTCGCAGTCAAGCTTATCTGCCTGCTGCGTCTGTCGTCATCTCCTCATTTGCCGAGATGATTTTTATGTTCAAGCACTCGTGATTGCATGTAAACAAAAAGCAAGTGAAAGTTGTTCGTTTTATACGTTAAGCTTCAAGTCTGATCCTGAAGCCTGTGCCTCGCGCCTAATTCTATCGTGTGAAGTGCTTCATCAGAAGAAATTAAACTCGTAATAGTTGTCGTTTAAAGTTTCTTGGTATTGCGCGGTCTTTTCAAAACATCGTGCTCGGCAAGTAGCCGCTTGTCGAGCCTCGCTGTTCTTGCATCAAACCAACAGCAACCTTGATTTTTCTCACCTGCAATCTTGATTTATTTCTGTTTCCCTCTCACCGCCGCCGCCAACAACAGAAGAGTCGTCGAGGCGCGTTTTGCGAAAGCGAACCAACTTCCGCATCCGCGACTCGGACTTCAGTGAAGAAGAAGAAGACGAAGATCAGGGCAGTGGCGACGAAGAGGATGAGGAGGATACGGGAAGAAACAGCGATCCGGACGCGTCTGTGGACGAGTCGGACCAAAGCGAGGAGGAGGAGGATCCGATCGGCGATTGCCGCAACATCATCGAGCAACTCATGAGATACCAGTACAGCGATTATTTCAGGTAGTAAAATCTGCTGGGTGAAGTGAAATGCGGTGATTTTGACACAACTTACCAGTCTTTTTTTCGGTTTCAAAAACACGCATTTGAAAAATGCTGGTGGAATTAACTCTCAGAGCCTGTGAACCGTGGAACCTGTTGCGGCCTCCGGCCAGCTCCGGCATCTCTCGGTACATGCCACGAACCAGTCACCAACACCGCAGCGCTTGCTGCAAAAAAATGACAGTGCGTAATCCTCGCGATGTTGAAAGAGAACCAAGAAACGCAATGCGTTTGGTCATGCATGGATAAGTGCGACGTTATTAGACGAATCGGCCACTCCTTAAAAATTCAAGCAATAAAGTTCACACGAGAGCTCCAGGGCTAGAATTTCGAAAGTCTGGCGAAGTCGCGTAAGAATTAACAATGACGCAGTAACCGATGATTAAGTGGCATCAGACATTTCGATACTCAACTTGACCTTCGCTCACGATGAAAGCAGTTGCTGAAGGTCAAGGTCAACTTGACCTTCGCTCACGATGAAAGCAGTTGCTGTTTTTCGAAATTTCCAGCGCGATGTCGGTTTCAGCCATTCGCTGTTGCGTAATTACTTGCAAGAAAACTCACACTTTCCAGCAATTGACAATAATCCGCTTGTGGGCGCAGAGATCCGGTCGACATTTCCGAGGTTCCCGACTACTATGACGTCATCGACAATCCGATATGCTTGAACAAAATCCTCGAAAACATCGAGGGCGCTCGCCAGCGCGCGCAAAGCAGCGGCGACGTCATAAAGCGGATGATGCAAGACATGCGCTTGCTGCTCGACAATGCGCTCGAATATAACGGCGACGACTCGTACGTGACGAAACAAAGCAAGAAGCTCGAGCAAGGCTTTGTTCGCTATTGTCGCGACCTGTTCGCGGCGCCCAACGATCGCACGCGCCTCCGGCGCATGTTCTCGACGAGATGAGCGCACCAGGGCCATTTGCTTCCCGCATTCAAAACGCATCTTATGAGTAATAATTGTGGATTGAGTTTTAGGCAATGTTCGACGGTCGGAGGAACGCTGGTACCCTCGCGGGGATGTTTTTCTCCAGCTGCTGGAACCCAAAGTGGCCCCTAGCTGGAACCCAAAGTGGCCATTGTTCACCCCAAAAGTCTTGTTCACCGGCTCTCGAGACAAGGCGCCGCGCCATCGTTCGCGCGCCTTCGTTTATGTTGCACGTGACTGGACCCAACCAGCACCGATACATCGTTTCAAAAGTCCTCCAGGCCTTAACTCACGTTAACCTGAGTGTCGCGCGCCGTGTGCGTGGACCATTTGCACGAGTTCTCTTGTTCCAGTCGCCGCCGACACTTGAATGTATCTCGCCGCCATCGTCGTCGTTGCATGTATATATTGTTTGATCGCTGTCGCGCTGTACAGAGCGTTGGGGATGCGTCGCGTTTTGTCGCAGCCTTTCCTCGGGAGCGGTTTCAAACGTCAGCCACGTTTTTTAATCAACAGCGATCTGTGCCAGACAAGTCGCGGTCTGAAACTCGATGAGCTCTGTTTCGGTTTCGAATGATGGCTAAAGTTTTTTACTTCGGTTGAATTTATCTCAGATCAGTTGAGCTGTAAATTCGGCGCCTTAATTGCTTTTCGCGCAGCCAGAGGCCGTATAAGTGCATTCCAGCTAAACACGCGCGTTTGAGCGCAAGCCTTGTTGACGACAACAATTATTATTATAAGTTGAGGAGAGTGAAGCGAAAATGGAACTTCGTTTATCCTTGTTGCGTTTTGAAAGACTCGCACACATCAGCGTCATGTCTTCTTATTATCTTACGTCTGATTTACCTTTAGCCTTCTATATAAGGCAAATGATGTCGGCGTTGCCTACATACAGCTACTGGTGCCATTAAAATTCAAACAGTCCGACATTTTGACGATCGGTTCTGTGTATCACAACAGATAATGATGTTGTTCGTGGGCCAAAAAAGAAACACTCCTACTGTTTAGTGCTGACCAGATGGTTAGCTATGCTGCATGGGAAGCGGAATTTCGACAAAGTACTAGACCACGTGATGCGTCGTTGTCGCGCCCTCCACTCTCCTTGATTGTGTGCCCGCGCACCCTCCAAAGGACGTCGTTTATATTTTGTGGCAGTTACGTTGGCACGAGCTTACCGCACCGTTTCATTTAGGAGTGTGTTTACTCGTTAAATCAAGCTGTTGTTCGTGCGTTTCCGGCGAGCCGGAAACTTGATGACGTACCGCGTGCGTTTGGTCTCAAAGTAATGGAATCGTTTACGGCGACATCCACTCACACACTGTGGAGCGCACTTCAACTTAGCACGCAGAGTCGCGTTGGTTTTTCTTAATCGGTGTTCATGTTCAGGTCATTTGATGAAGCTAACACTTGCAAGGACCTCAACATGTGATGTCTACACGCTCGCAGTATTGCTTAAAAAACAGCAGCTCGTACGCCTCGAAACTACGGAAGCGCTCGTTTTTTGCTCGCAACTCGCCTTTGGAAGTCGTGAAATTTCTCGAAACTGCAGCAAGTCGAAGGATTCGAAATCGCGCAGCGCGCCTTCAGCTGTTGCGCGCTGTTGTTGCGATCAGTGAACGAATCGCTTTCAGGCACTCGTCGCCAACATTCTACCGTGTTACAGTTAGTTCAGCTTGCTTGGGTTGCACGTTCCTGCTGCACAGTTTTCGCGCCACGGATGGAAACGCGGGATGACTGCTTGAACCTTCGCAGCGCATCGAAGCGACTTGCTGCACGTCGTCACGGTCCACCAACAACAGCTGACACCAGGCAGGCGTGACCTTCGCCGTTGAATCTGACAAGGTTTCCGCAAATGCATTGTCATGGGCGCCGGCAGGGGGTCGAAGGCCCCGCTGGATTTTGAAACTTAATTTTAGTAAAAAAAGGTTGTTCTCTTAGTTGCGAGTTGGTAAAATGAAGTTGTAAGCGTCACCACTGTTGCCCATCCCTGGAAAAATCCGCTATCCCCCACCCCCGGTAAATTCCTTTCGACGTTATACTAAGCGTCGATCGGCCAGTTTATTTACTGACAAACGTGAATCCACGTGCAGCTTGTCTTTGGCGTCGCCGCTATGAAACGTCTCAACGCGTTCCGCTGATCACTCTTATTAGCAGTGAAATAAACTCTTCGGCGAGTACTGTACTCGTTGCATGGCGAGACTTCCGTGAAGTGTCGTCGTCTTCCGGACTAACTATATTCGATTCGGATCTTTGCATTTTTATGATGTGTAGGTGTGCGGCAGTCGGCGACGCGAAAATCCTCGCTTTAACGGATTGTGTGTAAGAAGCTTGCAGTGGTGATAACATTTGACGTCAATTGTTGCGTTTGCGCGATACGAAATGAAATTACAAAGTAGTGATGTCAGTCACATAAGGAGCTAAACACCAGGGTTGCGGAGTCGGAGGTCAAATGTCCGACACCGACCTTTCAAAAATTTTCCGACTCCTAACATAACGTGAATGAAGTTTGGCTGTCAGCAATTTTGTACCTACTGGCAATCAATGGAAATCGTGGTACATAGCAAGAATTCTCTGTTTCAATAAAAGTTTCAAAAGTACGATTTCAACAGGCACGAATTAGAATTCGTAACTCAAGAGCGCGATCTAAAAAATGAATCGATTGGACTGCCGCTGTCGGATAAAAAAAACTCCAGACTCCTAGTGTTCTCAGGTATCCGACTCTACCCAAAAACCTCTGACTCCGTAACCCTGCTACTGAAGTTGAACAGTACGATGTGGAACCATGTTTGAAATTTCAAGGCTTGTTGCACACCAGAGATGGGTCTATATACCGACCAAGTTACTGGTGTCAAAATCTGATGACGATGATAGCAACATTTCTTACCGACACGCTCAACCAAATGAATATAATCCACACCTCGGTATAATAGATTTAATTCTCAGATAAGGTGTGAAGTCGGGATCAAACCAACTGAAAAATGAAGTCAAGAAGTTCCAATCTTAGTTTAGTACATTGCTGTTGTTTGTTGCTGTGAGAGAGTAAACTAAAAGGCTTCATCACCGATGTCTTCAACTTGAATGCGTGGGGGTCAGAAGTGTAGACATTTCATTTTTCCCTCTCGAAACCAAGAAAACCTTGTTTTGCTAAGAATTAGAAAAATTTCAAAATCCAGGAAGGGACCTTGACTGCCCTTGCACCCCCTTCCAACGCCCATGCTTGGAGGGGATGACTTCGTACATGCCGACGGTAAGGTGAATGCAGGTGGTGTTGGTTTTGTTAAAAGCACTGTACGAGAGTGATGTGCTGCCCAACCTACAACTGCAAGGTGATGTCCCAAAAATTTTTAGCTGATCTGTTTTCGCAATATCTGGTATTTACAGCAGTCAATGGAATAAAATATTCCAAATTTATGTATTCCTTTGGCAAGAAAGAGTAGGCTTATATCAAAAGATTTTGTTGTTATACAGTATGTTGTTGGTAGCTTGGTGATTCGCCACATATAACGTTGAGTTCGCAGCGGCAATGGCAGAGTCAACCTCGTCGAGTGGGGAATCCTCTATTATTGCTATAACGCGGAGGGTCGTCGCTTCGACTATCCCTACAGATGGCTCAAGACGACGCAACATTGTGGCTGCTTGTGCAAATGGACGTGGCCTCTGCAGCCTGTGAGTGTGGCGCAGAAGAACAAACCGTCGACCATGTTGTCCTTCAATGTCCAATCCATGACCTCCTCACGGCATGACGGTTCTGGACGATGAGACAATCGAATGGCTTGCTCAACACTTGCCCCGAGGTCTAGTGCGGCCTAGCAGTGGTTATGAAGAACTGACCCAAAAGGAGAGAGTGTGGCTGTAACAAATGGCGCCCAACGTGTCGGTGGCTGGAATCCCCCGTTGAAGGTCGTCTTGAGCTTGTGAAAGGGGGAAGTAATGTGACGTGGTGATTCGCCACATACAACGTTGAATTCGCAGCAGCAATAGTAGAGTGTACCTGGTCGAGTGAGAAAAGCTCTGTTATTGCTGTTACGCCGAGGTCTTTGGTTCGACTCCCCCTTCAGATGACGCAGGGTTGTGGCTGTAACAACATTAAGCAACCATTAGCTTAAACGCGAACGATCTGTGAAGTGATCTTTTATGCGTTTTCATCATTGAAAAGCTAGATTGGTCCAGTGCCGGATTAACAATAGTAGCAAATGTACCAATTGCTACGGGCCCCGAGGTCTTCTGTAATAAATCTTATTTATTACATTAAATATAAAAATTTGTTCAGTGTAAGAAGTCAGTATTTTGCTAAATTTGCCATAATTAGTAAGCGAAGGTTATCAACTAAACGCTGTGTCCAGAAATTCTTGTTTGATTCATTTTGTACATAGTTACGCGGTCAGCAGTGTTGTCATTTTAACTGATTTGCTGCTAAATCTTGCAAGATTTTCTCACTGTTAGCCGTAAAATTTTCAATCTAGCTGTTAGCTAATTTTCTAGCAGGATTTTGCCAACCGTTTGGCAGGTTTAGCAGGCAACAAATTCCTGACCAAAAACCTATTAAACGAGTTTTTCAAGATGAAAACTTTACACCTTGTTCATCAAAAAATATACTTACCTTCTCCATGACGTTTTTAACTGGGTAACACCAGTGGCGATTCTAGAATGTAAAAACAGGGAGGACACTGCGGGGTCAAGGAAAAAAGTGGGGGCCAACATGAATGTCTCTCCTGCATGGTGATTTTCCGTTGTAATGATGATTGATTTGCTATGATTAACTCTATCAAACCCAACACAGGCTTGTGAATATCGTCAGAACCGTCGCCAGAAACTTCAAATCGTTTAAAATTTTGCTGGCTGAAAGTTATTTGCTGTGTATGTCAATCAAACGAACTTGAACGTGAAATTCAGCACAAAACTGGGGGACCAAGCAGAGGGCTAGCCAAAAATCTGGGGGGCCATGGCACATCCAGGTCCCCTTAGATACTAGGTAACACCTGGACAAAGCACAACCAGCTGCCTGCAATTATTTGGAATTTTTATTATGATGCAAAGAAGGTGCTTCAAGCAGATGATTGTATCATGATAACAAGTAATTAATTAGATAGCTTGGTGAAGCCTAAATTATTTGTTTGTGTGGTTAGTGAGCGCGCTAGGTTGAAAGGCAACATTGGTAGAATATGTTTTTATCCCACGACACGATATTTCCAAGTGATTCAGTTACGCTAGTCAGTAGTACTGTCTGGTAAAAAAACTTCCTGGTCAACCGAAGCTGCCAAAAGTTTCGACATATGTGGTTGCAAGATTCAGAACTTACTGCAAAAGTTGCGTCAATGCCTGCTGCCTATCCTGCTGATTCAACAAAAGCCTTTTGCGAAGTTTGCAACAATGCGGTCATACCCAAGTACTGCGAGCTTAAAAGGCATAACTGGAAGCAAAAGCACTCAGATAAGACTAAAGAACTTTCTACATGCTCCCTAATGTAACACAAAGTTACAAAGACCAGACTTAGAAACCTGTAAGGCTGAAGCTATGCTCATATTGTTCATCGCTGAGCATGATGATACTGTGTAACAGGGGTGGCCAACAAGTCGATCGCGATCGACCGGTCGATCGCCGAGGTTCGGCTGGACGATCGCGCCTGATTTTGCATGGAATTGACAAGATAACTAAAAAGAACACTTTCAATCAATATTCCAGAAAGTACATAAAATTCTCCATCAATTGGTTGGTCACGTATATTGTTTGGTGTCTCATGTGGTGGCTGACCATAGGCTAGCACGGCAGATGCCGCGAGGTTTTGTACAATGTTTTCCTATCATTGAGTGGCAATCATGATTTAGGGGCAAGAGACAATTTGCTTCTTATCTGTGCATCACTTACTAAGGCGATGGTACACGGTATTTGCACGTGCAATCATGGGCGCAATTTGGTGCGGTCACGGGGGACGTGTCCCCCCCACTTTTTTCTCTTAGGGTTTGTATTTGGAGAGGTTTCAAAACTAAATGCGACGTTTGTCACGTTTTGTGTGAAGACTTGTTCATGTTAGATGTTACACATAGCCATGTTGACGTTGAAACAGAGTTTGGTGTGGTATTACTGATTCTGATATTTTTATAAATTTTTACTTCAAAAATTATTTTTCGCATTTTGCAAGTTTCTAGAGACCGTAAAAGATTGTTAGCTGCCTCTGTCCGACATTTATCCAGTGTGATATAGCCTATTTAAGAAAGGTCACTGTCTTGAAACAGTGAAGTTTAACCGCTGCACACGTGAGAGACCACAGTACAGCCGTGATTTGTTTCGTGCAAAAACGTTGGCTAACTGACTTTACTGTAACGTTGGTTGTCACGTTTTCAGAAACAGACAGCGCAAAAATTTAAAGATGCAAATGTATAATGTTAGAAAGTTGCATTTTCAGGCAAATCTTTGCGAAGTTTTTGCCGAAGACAAACAGCACTATTGTGGAGACTTAGTTTTAGAATGGGCAGTTTACCAAAGACTGTCTTCAACCATTAATAAACAGGATTTCTATCAAAATTTTAGACAAGTATTGACCTGGCTCTATATTGTCCTATAGCTCAAAACTCAATAACTTGACTAGGAATTAAAGATAGCTTATGCATTTAGCCTTATTTCTTGTATGGTACGACAAGGGTGACCAGCAAATTCAAAAGATATTCATATCCACTGCTCAATGTTATCATCCAAGTGCGAAACATTTGTTTTGCAGCTAGCGTAAGCATGGGTGGCGGAACTATTTTCAAAGTGGGGGGCACAAGTGCGCGTCAAACAAACTTGAAAACTTTTGTGATTTGAATTGGCAACTGTGACATCACAAGCACTGAACTATGACGTCATTAAATTTTGTCAGCATGTTTAAGCAATTTTATTAAAAATTTGATAAGCCCTCAACGACCCCTATTTACACAACACCCTATCTATCATACACTATACTGACTTGAGCACATAAATGTAAGAAGCTGTTCTTAGTCTTACGCAAAAACAATTTACTTTAACAATGGACCCAGTACGAATTGTGTTATTTAAACTTATTTAGGAAAAATTCGAAATTTAAAAGTGGGAGGGCCGCGCCCTCCCAGAAAAAAGTGGGGAAGCCTAAACCCATGCGGCCTCCCTGGTTCCGCCACCTATGAGCCTACGTAAAACCTAGTTTGTGTGGTCATTCTTTTCGTGTTGTTTCAGGTGAAACGTGGTACTTTATTTGTCAATTCACCGTTGTTCATTTTGATTTCTGTTTAATCTCAAATATATTTTCGTGTCGTTATGCATGTATGCCTCCAGAATAAAACTTTTGACATTAATTTCGCCTGTTGAAATTTGATGTTAAACCTGAAAATGTGATTGTGAAAAGACTGAGCTGAGTGGCATAACTGACAGAAGTCACAAGGCATCAGTCACCAGCAGACCCATAACCAGCTTTGGACACCAGGGTGTCGAAGAATTTTCTGAGGGAGGACCAAATTTTACATCGATAGCATGTACGAAAACAACGGTTATGCATACAATATGTCCAAGACATTTTTTCAGAGGAGGAGTAAGTTTTTCAGGGGAGGAAGTCCTCCCCTTAGTCACAGACCTGGTCACCAGATGATTAGGTATGCAGACATCACATTGTAGGCTAGATTGGTATATGGAAGTGGTTCCCAAAGTATGGGTCACGACCCAAACATGGTTCGCAAATGGGCAAAAAATGGGTCGCGCCAAGACGATCTAAACCTGGGTTGTATATTTTCATCGTTACCACTGCTTGTCTTTTTCTGTCTGTAGCGTCGGTACTAGAGAAGAGAGTAGATTGTTGACATTAAAAACGAACTTAGAAACTTACTGCTAAAAATCATCCAAACAAAGATTATTTTTTTTCATATTTTGTTTTAGGCATAGGTCGCGAGGCGTTCAGCAAATTCAGATTTAGGTCGCGCTCAAAAAAGTTTGGGAACCGCTGGAATATGGGTATGCATTCAGAAAGACTTCTGACTCGTTTTCTTTTGGATATCTTGAAACCTGCTCCAGTTGACTGGATAATTCTGCTTGGGAGTTTGATTGATGTTGCGAAAGCCTATTCGACAAGCGATGTTTGGACAATCGAAAAGGTACCCAACAGCATGCAGGAGTTGACAAGGGGAGATTGAAAGGACACATCCTCCACTCATCAGCAGCAAAAATAAATTGTAAATCATTTTGTGAAGTAGCCCAGTGGCGGATCCAGACCAGGCGTTTGGGGGGCAGTCAAATTGGGGGGGCGCCAAAAATGTCTTCACTTTCTTAAATACCAAAGGTTGTCTGAGACAAAAGTGGTTATCTTTTCTAGGTCAAAAAGTGGCTATTTTTGTTGGTCGAACTATGCTATTTTTCAGGGAATAACCACAGTTTCAATGCGTTTACCCAAAGAGTGGGCCTCATTTTTCACAAGCTACACAGATCTCGTATATCTGCAAAATGTATTTAAAAGGTATAAAAACATGCTGCGCGCAAGCGTTTGCCACTGCTTTGGCTATCTCTAGCGAAATCAGTGAAGAACAGTGTCTGAAACGCATTCCCTACCTGGTTAAAAACATAATGGTTCTTCTTAGACTTGGAAGTGACAACTCATGTCCCACGATAGGACTCAAATAAAAAGCTAAATGACGATCATGTTTTTAAGCCAAGCTTGTGCATTTACATGTACATTAAATACTTATTTATTGCTGAAGCGACAATTCAAAAACAACACATGAATGAAAGGCATTTGCCAGGACACTACTCCCATTTTAGGTAGGTTTGTTGACTATCGTAAAAAACGATCTTATAATCGCATGATAGATTTACACTGGGCCTTAAAGCATATTTCCCTAAAATACAATTAACACCACTTATAAAGGTAGATTTTCAATAAATCTTTAAATACTGTTTCACATTTTTCGACACTGGATTGCTGATGTGAAAAAAAACATCAAACCTACTAGACCAGGTTATTAAAATAAGTTGTGACACTTTTCAACAGAAGTGGAAGCAAGCGCGCTGAGCCCCCCAAATTCACAATCAATACCTCCAAAGTCAAGCTCTAGTCTCCCCACGAAGTCATTTTTCAATTCATTGTATGCTATTACGAAGCCCCAGAAGACAGAAGAAGCTCAAAGCCACCCCCAATGCTGTTGATCTGGCGATGGATCTGCTTCTATCCAGCCAGGCCAAAAAACAAAGGAGAATCAGCCTACCACCAATTTAAAACCACGAACCTTCGCCAACACCACGATCACTAGGAAAAAAGTTGAAGTTTTCACCAGAAGATTGCAAGCGGAATGATCTAACGACCACTAAGCTAAGCACTTTTCCGTCGGTTGCAGATTTCGCTATCCATGCCAAATTTGTCTTTTCATGGCCAGTGTGACTTGTCTACGGGTTTGCAATTGTAAAAAAAAGGTTCAAAACCATACAGCCACCAGTAACTGTTGGCTGACGCGTCGCTAGGTGGGGGCAAAAGGCGCCGTCATTCCACCAATTTTGGATTGCAAATATTTAAGTGTTGAGCAAAAATTGTTATCACCACGTAGAATCAATTATTCAATCCACTAAGCTGTAGAGAGCTAGTATTTTGCCAAAGTTTCTGCGTTAAAGCTATAGGCGTACGAAGTGGGGGCGAGGTTCGGACAAGGTAAAAAATTCAGGAAAAACTTCCCAATATTTTTGGGCAAGTTTCTGAAACAGAACCATCGCCTGCAAATTTCTCCTATTCGTATTTCCTCAAAGTGTCAAAGTGGCGCAAAAACTCAGGCGAATTGAAAATTTTGCCCTGCCTAAAGCTCAAGGTTTCTGCATGCCTCTGGTTAGAGCTGTGCACCATGATTTGTTGAAGCGCGTCGCTGCGCGCAGTAACCAGGGGCGTAACGACGGGGAGCAAGGGGACAATTCCCCGGGCGTCAAATCACTGTGAGGGCGCCGAATGACTGCGGGGCGCCGAAAAGTCCTAACAATGTCACAAGAACTTCAGTGCAGTACATTTGCTTCCAGAAGACCTCAGGTTTGAACACAGGGCGCCAAACTTGCTTCTTGCCCCGGGCGCCATCTAACCTCGTTATGCCCCTAGCAATAATTCAGTACTCCTCTGCGTTGTCCATATATATGAAGTGAAGAGTTGCACAATTGCGTAGTAACGTAGGTCATAATTCTTTGAGCTAATCGAGCACGTTTAATGCATTTTGTCACACAGCGGCAAGTTGTTTGCTAACGTAAACATCTGTAGCTTTTTACACGCTGCATTATGGTTCAATCAGCAGGGGCGTAATGAAGGGGCAAGGGGGTGCAATTACCGGGCGCCGACTCACTCTGTGCACGCTGAATGATTTCGGGGGCGCCGAATAATTGCGGGAACGCCGAAAAATCCCATCAATGACACACGTACATTCTTCAATACAGTACATTTGCTTCAGGAAGACCTCAGGTTCGAAAATGGGGGCGCCAAACTTGCATCTTGCCTCGGGCGCCATCTAACCTCGTTATGCCCCGGTCAATTTGGAGATCGGCTCCGTCAAGAAACCCATCCACTCACTTTTAAATTGCAAAACTACGATGCAGACAAACTGGGACTCACGAACTGCACTGGCAATATCCCTGAAACTGGTTTTTCGTTTTCGTTTTGGATGCTTGTAAAATCTTGAGTCAGTAAAAAGTTTTGCACATACATTCCTATTTTTGCTGCTGCCTTTTCTTTTCCTTGCAGGGCGGTCATCAGGCATTACAGAATAAACTTTAAAAAAACAGACCATTTTCATACAGCACAGCAGCAAGTCGAGAACTGCGAACGCGACTGCGTTAGTGAAGGCTGGGCCCAGGGTTGCTAGATCTACTTTTTTCTAAGGGGCCAAATCTAGTCTAGAAAGAGCCAAAAAGAGCCAAATTCGAAGACTAGGGGCCAAAAAAAGGGCCAACCATTTTTTACAAATTTATCAGCAGTTGCAAAGTTAAACTTAGCAACTTATTAAATGGCAGTGTTTCTCAATCACAATTGCAACGCAACAGCAAAACAAGTACGTGATGAAAAATCGTACGAGAACAACTTAATTTCCATATGTAGCCATAAACTGAGATAAATTTTCCACCCTTCGATAAGTGCTGATGCAACAACAATCTTAACAAAACCAACAAACATGCACGCCACCTGAAAAACAGTAAGTTAGGTTATGTAACAGTTCTCACTGCTACCTCTGCAACTGCAGCAAGCAGACTAACAGGTATTCTGATGAACTTACTTTCACATGATTCAGAAATCTAAGGGTCCTAACAAAATTTGTAATCAAAAACCTTCAAAATATAGAAATTTGGTGAAAATCTGCAATGAATTAGTCAAAAAAGTGAAAAAATGTGGTTTCTCAGACAGTACCCAGGGTGGTCAGATCTAATTCTTGCAAGAGACCAGCCTATCTTAGAAAAGGGCCAAAAAAGAGTCAAAGGGCCAAACGAAAATTTTGGGTCCAACAAGTGTTATTTGGGACCAAATTTCTGAAATTTGGCCCCAAAAGGCCAACCTGGCAACCCTGGCTGGGCCTGGGCAGTTCTCACGCGGCAAAGAAAAAATGAAACAGTGGAACTATTACGAAACAATAGCATCGTTCACGCTCTTCGATAAGAGGTTGGGTAAAGCCCGGCACGTAAACCCTGACCTTCAACTAAGCGAAACACATTGTTTATTTGAGAGTATTTTAAAATCTGTTTCTGCTTCCATGTGCATCAAAAAGGGGCGCATTTATGGCAAAGGGGCACCATTCAAGGGGGCGCCACAGAGATTTGGGGGCGTAGTTGCCCCAAACCGCCCCCCCCTGGATCCGCCACTGAAGCAGCCTACCCTAATTTTGGCCAAACATTTTTTGCTACTGTAAGAGGATATCAATGGAGATTTGGCTAGGGTTGGGTGGATGCATGATGTCCAGTACCTAAAGATCTGTATCATTTTCAAAGAGCAGAAATGTGCAAGAAAAATATTTAGCTACCATACCTTGCAATTTTTCGTGCCTTGCAATTTGTTGTCTTTTTAACGGTAAGCAACTTAAACAAGACATCAAATCGCGCTGTAAACATTACTTTTTATAAAATGCATGAAAATCGATATGTTCCACTTAAAAGTGATATACACGTGCGACCAATGCGATTCACCGTTTAGTGCACTCCAGCTGACAGCTCGGATAAAACCCAATTGATCTGTTCTGCTATATTGCTGTGCTTGTTTGCAGGCCCGTAACCAGGAGGGGGCAGTGGGCGAGAAGCCCCTCTAGAAAATTTTTTGCTCCCTCTGGAAAAATATGTTGGACATAGTTTAAAAGTATTGGACATACAGTAGTTTAAAAAATTTGCGCCATTCTCAGAAAACTCTTCGCCCCCCCTGGTGTCCCAAGCTGGTTACGGGCCTGCTTGTTCGTATCATAGTCTGATAGTCAGTGCCGTAACTAACAGGGGGCAAGGGTACAAGCCGACCCCCTGGAAAGCTAAATGTAAAAACTGGGCCCCCTTTAGTTGACATTTTGATATTTAGTATTCTTGACGTTGTTGTTTTTTGCATTTTTCGGGGTGTTTTCGTTGTTTTAGCTAGTATAGACATCCACAACATCCAGAGATTCACTAACATTTCTTAACTTTTTTCTGAGTTTTGGCTAGTGGGCCCCCTTCAGCTAAGCCTTTCCCCCCTGGATCAAACATCTAGTCACGCCACTGCTGATAGTAAACCATTTGTAGGGATAAAGCAAAGCGTGATTAGTATTCCTTTGAATATAACTCTGAAAACAAGATTGTGATTCTGTATTTACAGAACTTCACTTCCGCATCGGCCCGATGACTATATTGGTTTTACATCAAGCTGTCTCCCCACAATGTACAACAAAATTGCGCCCATGCGTGCAATACTCAAATTTGGTATTTTATACTTGTGACTTTATTACCGACTGGTCGATCGCGAGTTAACAAGAAATTTTCTAGTCGATCTTAATCAAAGACAAGTTGGCCACAGCTGCTGTATAAAAACATGCAACCATTTGAAAGAGATCGTCAAGAACTGTGTGTCATACATAAAACGAGGCAAGTTTTTAGCTGAAAGTTTGTGACAAGACCTTTAGCAGAATCTAGCAGTTTTTTGTGACACTATTTAGCAGATTCAGGTCACAACCATCTGGCAACACTGGCGGTCAGAAAGATACACTCAGACTGCCATGTCACGATGCGAACTGGATAGAGCATACAGATAGTAAAGCTAGAAACACGGATGCCTTGCCCACACACTTTATGATTTAGCAGGTGTTGAGATGTTTTTTTTAACTTGGGGCCCCGCGCTCTTGAAATGCTACGGGCCCCGCGCTACCTTAATCCGGCACTGGATTGGTCATCGCATCTTAGACATGGTGAAATAGAGTTGGCTTTTGTTATTTAACACTAGAAATATTTTAAATACTAATACACTCAAAATACTTCAGCGTAGTTTTGCATACAGCCACATATGCGTTATTGTGTTACAATTTGGGAATCTTCAACCGCTTCACATTTAAAACTAGTTTGCCCAACATGATGTTCAGTATTTATGGTCCACATGTAGGGAGACCTGGAAGAGTTTGTTACAAGGGTAAGTTGTCACAAGCACTATACAAACACAACTTCTTTAAAAATACTGTTGACCGCTAAAAATAACACAGGCAATTCCCACATCCCGGAGCTGCATGCTAGCAGTGAGCCTTTGATTTTCAACCAGTTTGGGCTGTGTTAGCTTAGGAGGATTTATGTGTTTTAAGCCATGTAAAGTAAATGTTATGAGCTGGCTGAAATTTGTCATAAGGCTGTTACTAAAGGTTTTCACCTTGTCACATTAATCATCTTTAGACGTGTTTTCCATGCAGTTACTTATGCCAGTAACACTCAGAGTTACATGATATCTATGTTTGTTCAGGAAATCTTCGATGAGTGTTCCAAGATATGTTAAGGCATGTTGTTCATAGGTGCAGGAGCAAGCAAATTTTTGAGGGTGCAAAGGATTTTTGCCCAAATTTTCCCAAAAACTTGTCGTGCAACATTTACCGACCGTTGTTGTGACCTCCTAAAAATGGTCTTCATTTGTTTTTCTGCAAACGTTGGACTCCATTTTTTGAAGTCAAACAACGTTGGGCGCCATTTTGGCCCATATTTTCAGGGATTTTGCCCGGATTTTCAACAAATCAAAACTTTTGGGGGTGCGCTTGCATCCCCGCCTCCAACACGACTGATGTTGTTGCACAGTTTATCAACTTAACCCGTGTATTGTTTCTTGTTGCATGGCTGTTAACAACAAAGAAAAAATAAATAAGATGCACCAGGTGTCGTAAAGTCAGAAAAAATACCAACCACCAGGTGTCGTGAAGTCATCAGTGATGATCAGGCCTCATCCTATAGCCGGTCCAAGGGTTAAAAAGCCACCATCATCAAGAAAGCGTCACTCGGTTATCTTGACACCTTCTCCTGAGAAGAGTTTAGAAGAATCACAGAGTTGCAAAAGTTTGCAGAAAACCTCAAGGACCAAGATTGTCAAGCACAAAAGAGAGTCTTGTCTGACTGACCATGTTTAGTCTGTGTTGACTTCTACTCTAATTCTGTCCCATGTGAGCAGTGGGTGAAGAGCATAAAATGCACAGGTCGGTCACATTCAGCTTGTAGTTTATTTATTCGTTTTTATTTTAGTATTTGAACCAGACACGAAGTCCATAGAGCACAAGCACACATTGTCTGCACAACGCAGACTGATAAAAACAGACATATAACATTTCATAATGGCGTTGTACGTAGAACCACACGATTACAGGCACTGTCTTAAAACTAAGTGTTCGCTAACCCGTAACGCTTGGTGCAACACTACATCCAGCAGTGATGGCATGATGGTGGTTTGCAGTACCACTGCACATTTTGCAGTGACTGAGTTTTTTTCTGCATTCTTGCAGTGACTGAGCTTGTTTTTTGCGACGATTGAATTCCTTTCGTTTCCTTGCAGCTTTTTCGTTTTCTTGAAACCTATCCTTTCGTTTCCTTGCATCTTGTAAGCATGTGTTGTTTTGAACTTGAATGTGTTTGTAGCTAGCAAACTATGCGTGGTGACGGAAACGACATTATAAACGTGAATACTTAGTTGTCTATCACAACATACGGCTTCTCATTTGTCTGCAGGCGTTGCTGCATTTCCACTGACATGTTTATTCCTGCAATAATTGCATGTTTGCCTTCTTGTAACAGCTTACCCCATGGTGTGTAACAATACGACCTGTCCATATGGTCAATTTTTACACTTGACACCACCTCACTTTTCATTCAATAAAAGTTCTTAGCATATGAATTTCTTCGGTTTGTTTGTTGGATCCATTAGCTAAGGGATGTAGAAAAATTTCTGCAAATTTTCTTTGCTGCAGCTATTGTACATTGGTGGTTATATTAATTTAAATGAAAATCGTAACAACTCTCCCCTAAGACCCATTTGCAAAATATTTAATGTTTCTAAAAATGTGGGGTATAAATAAATTGGAATTAACCAAATTTATGCGAAGATTTCATTACGTTCCACTGCTCAGTATTTTAGTAAGATATGCTGGCAACAAAATTGTTTTACTCCTAGAATGCACAGAAATACTGATAAGAAAACTTACTAATATCTTAGAAAGGAACTCTGCTGGTATGAGGGGAAGTTTTAAATCATTCACAAAAATGAACCTTTCTACCTGTTTAAATAAAGGCTATTTAATTTTAATTTATTTGTTTATGAGCAGACACGAAGTCCATAGTTGAACACACACACTCTGCAGAACGCAGGTTGATAAAAATAGACAATACAGAACGTAGTACAAGGCATTGAAGCCAGTGGAATCACAGGGTTACAGACACTTTTTGCAACTGCATTGAAGACAGAACCATAGGGTGGTTACAGACACATTCTCAACACTATTGTTAGCTAACACGTAACACTTGTTGCAGCACTACTGCGGAGTAGGGCGCTAATTCCTAACTTGGTCTAGTCTAGGTAAAATGCGAAAGCGTTGTGGCTTGACACGCCATCGATCAAACGGACACTGCAAAGTTCAATCACTCAATCACAGAGTAAAATGCGATTATAGTGTTCAAAGAATAGTGACGAGTACAAACAAGCTGACTGCATCAAAGCACGTAACCATACGTTGTTAGATTTTCTGCATCTTTCGAGAAACAGGTACTTGTATTTACGTAGCAGAGCCTCAAAGGTAGGAATATTACATTGAACTTAGTGGCTACTAACACTCGCTCTCCAGGGCAAGTTGTATAGAGCTCTGCAACCAAAATTATATGCCACCCGCAATCTCTGCATGCATGACTTCCTGAAATTACACCATAATTGAGATGCATACATGGG
>Ga0210059_1000608_pt1 | contig 47245 bp, 42 predicted proteins | sample Ectturendosymbi2_FD_188042 | JGI IMG/M metagenome (GOLD analysis project Ga0210059, IMG submission 188042) | Ecteinascidia turbinata endosymbiont from Florida, USA - Sample 2 (SPAdes) (version 2) | ecosystem: Host-associated > Tunicates > Ascidians > Unclassified | place: Key West, Florida...
CCTTATGGGCAGGTGTTGAGCAGCCATTCGATTGTCTCATCGTCCAGAACCGTCAGGCCGTGCAGTCCATGGGAAGGTCGATGGATTGGACATTGGAGGACAACATGGTCGACGGTTTGTTCTTCTGCACCACACTCACAGGCCGCGGAAGGGGCCATAACTCATTTGTACAAGCAGGAGTGGAAACGTCCGACACCGGTGTGGAGGTGGTTAAGCCGGACTCACACTGTCCTTGGACGAGCCATTCCGGGAGGGTGGGTGCCAATGTCAGAGATAGAAGTACCGAGTCTTGTAAGTGTCCTCCAACACTTCGCATTCCATCGGTGATCGGCCCAGAGCGTTGCACTTGTGTTGTTGTCGTCGTCGTCGTCAGATTAACTGATGAGTTGTTGTGCGGCGGGTACAAATGTGTGTCTTGATTTGAGGCGCCGTGCATTCCCGTTCGGTGGACAGGTGAGCGCTGAGTGGAGCAGATGTCTCGGCTCCATGGCACGGCGTGCTAGAGACAGTGTGGCTCCATTGCGACGAAAATCAGCAGGTTGGATGCCTGCGAGGATTGGAAGGTTGTCCGCTGGTGTAGGACGCAGGCATCCAGTCACAATTCGCAAGGCATCGTTGATGACAGGACTTATGAGGCGTACGTGAGAACTGCGACACAAAGCGGGAGCGCAGTAATCTGCTGTTGAATGAATCAGGGCTGAGTGGGTGTTCACAACGTTGCTGCCCCAGCCCGGTTGTAAGGGTGAAGCTGAGAATACTGATCAGCTCCATCATCATCATGCGGAATGTGTTTCTGACAGGTAAAATACGCAGTAACTCGCAGGTGAGGCCGCGATAACGTACAAAGTGGTAGGCTGCTGTGAGATCGACAAACACAGCTCTAGCCTTGTTCTTAGCCAAAAACCTATCCTCGATGTCTTGCGTTAGCGAATTAATTTGATCTATGGTCGACCCCCAATGTCGAAAACCCACCTGTTTCTGCGGGAGTATTGGATCAATAATTGGTTCGACAAAAGCGTAGATGAGTCTCTCAAGGATCTTGAAGGGGACACACAGCAGATATATAGGACGATGACTCCTTTGGTCCCCAATGTCTTACTCGGCGTAGAGATCGAAACTACTGGTGCTCTTTTCCATATGCTGGAAATTTTGAGTTGGGACATGCAGAAAGTGAAGAAACCACATAACCAGAATTTGTGAGTTGATCCGGCGTGGAGTATTAATTCTGGGGAAATATGATTTAATTCCGGAGATTTTCCTGGCACTGCTCTGGCGTGAAGGAGTCAGTGATAATACAGTATTTCCCTTAGATGTTGGGACCTACCCTTGGTCGGACACCTCATAGTTGACGGGGCTGGTGGTCCCTCATCGTGTGTGCCCCGTTCTTCACGAATTGTGAATCGATGGAATTTGCTGAAACGGCACACAGACAAGAGGAGTGTCCGGATCTGCCAGTAAATTTAGGCCTACTGATGGTGGTTCACGCCTTGCGGTTGGAGTGAAAGAAGTCGATGGAATTGACAGTTTCTTCCAACCACGCAGTAAAGACCATTGCATTGAAAATGTCAAATTTGAGATTGTAAAAATAAAGACAGGCTGTCATTGTGTTGTATACACAATAACGAAAAGCTTACTGGGCCGCATGCGGCCCGCACGTTTGACATAGCCATATTAAATAAACAAATTTCTGAAAGAAGTAAGTCTGTTGTTTATTTTGCAAAAGACATTGTGTTCGACATCTGCTGGGGTAACCTTCAAACACATACACCATCGGTTCCATTATGCCGAGTTGGCAGTTGGCTAAAAATTTTCCCCTATGTTACCCAGGTTTGGTGGAATGTTTCCGGCGGAAAAGGGGGTTTTGCAACAACTCCGGAATTTCTCAAGCTCATCGAACCCTAGAAAAGTTACTTTTTGAATGTCAAAAAATTTTTTTATTTCAAATTTATCCCAAACCAAACACAATTTCTCCCAAAAAAACGCGGTACGTACCAATAGTAGCCTAAAGACACGAAAAAATCATAAATTCTGCCAGTTGTCATTACTGGCATTCTGTTGAAGATCCTTGTCGTTATGCTTTGTTAGAACTTGCGGATGCAAATGCAAAAGAGGTAAATTAGTTTGAGATGTGAAAATTTGGCACGGCGTGCTAGAGACAGTGTGGCTCCATTGCGACGAAGCTCAACAGGTTGGATGCCTGCTAGGATTGGAAGGTTGACGGCTGGTGTAAGACGCAGGCATCCAGTCACGATTCGTAAGGCGTCGTTGTTGGGGGGGTGAATAAGGCAGGTGTGAGCACTTCGGCACCTTAAAGGAGCGCAGTACTCTGCTGCTGAGTGGGCCTGCCAGGGCTGAGGTGGCTGTTCGCACTCACTATCAATGGACAAGGATAGAAAATGTCAGTCTTGGCCACCACAGTTTTGGCCGATATTTTTTTCCGTAAAGATTTAAGCAACGCAACTACAGTTTTTTTACCTCATTTTTTGTATAATAGACAGTTCTTGAGAATCTTTTTCATATGGTTGCATGTTTTTATACAGTAGAACAACTCAGCGATAAACGATCTGAGCATAGCTTCAGCCCTAACTTTGCATACCTGGTCTTTTAACTCAAAAAATTGTATGTTATTTGCATTTGGGAGAACGCAAAAAGTTCTTTAGCCTTAACTGAGTGCTTTTTGCTTCCAGCATGCTCTTAAGTTCACAATGCTTCGCTATGATTGCATCATTGCAAACTTTGCAATAGGTTCTTCTTGAATCAGCAGCAAAGGTAGCGGGCACCGAGCCAACTTTTGAATTGTGAATCTTGCAAGCTCATGTGTCGAAACATTTGACAATAGTTATTTCGCTTTCCGGGGAGACAATACTACTTACTGGCGTAACTGAACCTCTTACAAATATCATATGTGTCGTGGGACAAAAAAATATTCTACCAATGTAGCCTAGTGACATAACGCGCTCAAGTACAGAAGCAAATCATTTATGCTTCACGAAGCCATCTGGTTACTTGCTATTATGACACAATTATCTGCTTCAAGCAGCTTCGTTACGCCACACTCAAAATTCCAAGGATTAAAGGCAGCTGCTTGTGCCTGGTCGTGCCTACTTTGAAGCGTTATAAAGAAATAAGGTATTTTTGATGAAGGTTAGGCAGTGACGTAGCCAGCCCAATAATTTGGGGGTGCCAAATATTTTGACTTTAAGCGAGCAACAGCATGTGGTGCGGGACACCGCCTCTCGGAGCACTTAACAACAAGACATGGTAGACAATTTTGTGGTGGGCATGGTCCCTTTGGCCCCCTGGCTACGCCTATGAGATTAGGTGTAGAAGTTTTCATCTCCAAGTATTGTTGGAACAAATTTTTGGTCAGGAATCTGTTACCTGCTAAACCTGCCGAACGGTTCGTCAAATCCTGCCAGAAAATCAGCTAACCGCTGGATTGAACATTTTGCAGCTAACAGTGAGAACAACCTGCTAGATCGAGCAGCAAATCTGTTAAAATGGCAATATTGTGGCTGGCACTACCGCTGCTCTGTGACGTCATTTACGTAACAATAAATAAGAAGTTCTCATGAGAACTCGTCCATTGTTGCGTGACGTACGTCACAAAGCAATGATAGCGCCAGTTAGTCCTCTTAGCACTAGGCTCATTCATATTAGTCCGAGTTACTGGACAATTTATCGTTCGTTTGAAATAATTCTCGAATGGGGAACTGTCCATTGGTTGGGAATTCGAAGCCAATATTCGATGCAAATCCATTGCTTCAAAAAAACATTCAATTTGATATGAATCATTATGAATTATATTCTAAAAAATACGCAATCGCAGAGGACAACTTGGGCTCCAACGAACGAGGAAGAGTAAAGCGCGAGCGAACGTATTCGAGAGAACGTCGACTACGAATGATATTTTTTGATTTAGGTCATCTGCAACATGAACGCTAAAGACCAGACAGGAACGAAAATATGTGAACAGTGACAAGGCCCGATAGAAAGAGCCCGAGTTAACAACATTAATCAGTGAAGAGTGTGGTGGCACAAATATATGCTGTAAAGCAAGCAAGCTAACTTTTTATAAAAGAAATCGTAATTGAAAACTCGAGATCGGCCCGAAACATCGCCACCGTCCTCATGTGCGGCAATTACGAAGCTTGCTTGTGATGTCACAATTGATTTCGCCAAAATGGCATTACGGACCTCACGCACAGATTTTGTTTTGACATGTCAGGTATGTACTGCGGTCTTGGCAGTTGTCACCCCCTTACTCGAAAAATACAAAACTAATGCAGATTGTTACAGGAATTCTTGACAGAGCGCATAAAAAATCAGCTAAATACGTATATTGCCATATATTGCAAGTCTTTGCAAATTTCGTTTCAATGAAACATCTTCGGCAAAAGTTACCTGAGCGGGGTTTTAACGTTTGCGAGAAAACGTTAAACACAACTTTCAGTCTATTTTTTATTATTTTTCTGAATTTCTAGATTATGATTGAAGGCCGGGGTCAATCGTCACCTTCCCTTGATAGACATCGGTAAACAACTTCGATCCGGATTCATTGCATTCCTTGTAAAAACGCAACTCTTTCATCCTTTTCAGCCAATCCACGAGTCGAGGGTAATCCCCGTAATCGTTATAGTCAGCAACATCTAAGGGAGTGACTCCGGTTACAGCAAAGAAGTCTGAAAAAAGACAAGAAAGACTTTTTGCAGCTGTTGTACATCACACCAGCTCTTTATGAGGTGCTTATAACAAAGAATGTAGAAATTAGTAATTTTTGAATTAATGAATAATGAAACAATGAATGAAAAATTCACCGAATTTTAGCAAGTCAGTTTGAATATAACTTCTTAACTATAGTGAAACACTAGCGCAGCCTCATGTATTTCAAAAATCAGCAAAAACTTTAACAGAAAGGGCCTCAGATGTAAAATAAATCATACAGATTTATTACATTTTTATGCGTTTGGCTTTGCTTCAAGGGATAGTGGTATTTGATTGTATAACGTCTTCACTCCCACACGCAAGGCGCTAGACTTAAAGCATGCATGGCTGTAACAAGGAACACACAAGTATATGAAAGAACACAGAGGATGGATGTGTGGCGGTGGTAGAAAAACATGTGCTTAACGGCGCTGTCACAATTATTTTGATGAAACCCAAGCATAGACATGTGACACTCGGAAGTTAGTGCGTATTTTTTACACATCTACACTAGTAAGGTCACATGCCATCACGGTTGGTGCTGCGATGACTTCCAAGTACATCGATTTATAAAATGCATGAGGGAGTGGGAGGCTGCGAAGGACCAGGGGTCATTTAGGCTGCAGACTGCCCTTGGGCGAAGCTACTTATGGTGTAAAGTACATGTGTCAAACTGGTACCCCGCGGGTCAAATGTGGCCCGCCAAGCTTAAATTTTAAACCTCAGCCTGCTTATCTTTTTGGAACAGTAGTGGTTTATATTTGTTTACAAAGGCGAACGACATTCTTTTCCATGTTATAACTTTGCCATTTTAGTCATCTTGCTGACTGAACATCTCTCTTTAAAAACGTTATTCAGTATTAAGGCTCCTTTCACTGCAACATAACGATTATTACGTCATAGAGACGCCGTTTAAGCATCAGCATAGCGTAGATCAGAGGTGGGCAAACTACGGCCCGCGAGGGCATTTTGTGCGGCCCGCAGGGCAGTCACACGTACATAGATAGTATATATTTGGAGCCTATGTTAAAGTAATTTATCGATAAAATTAGAATTATCAAGTTTTTTACCACACGTTTCATTCGAAACCGCATTTTTATTCAACCGGAAGTGACTGTTGTTACCTTCAGTTTGTGGTAGCTCATGTAAAACGTTTTTGAAGTTTTCAAAGCGATTACAGATGTAATATATGTATGTAATACGAGCATGCGGCCCTCAGTTGCAATAAAATCTTCAATGTTGCCCTCCGTAGAAAATGTTTGCTCACCCCTGGCGTACATGATTGTGGTTAATTCTGTTGCAACTGACCCTTTGAGGGTGACCATAATGCTGACCAGTGTATGAAGTTGTGGGATGCCTACAAAACAAATCCATTTCCGCTCTCACGCATGTATTGACGAGTTCTTTTCAGCAAAGCATGATTACGCGACTGGTTCTCAACCTGCTTAAATCTCGTCACACAATTGCGATGTTGCAGTGGTCTATGGCTTTTGACGCATTTCCTCTTTGGCATTCACGAATATTTTTGAATGTATAAAAACAGTAAATGTTTAACGTGACAAATTTAAACCGTTTTCTTCTGGTGGCTTTCCTTGCCTGCAACGCATTTTACTTCAATTTACCATATAACCGCTTTGCACATATTACATTTTATACCCAGAGTAAAAGACTATTACTAACTATTATACACTGTTCCCTTTACACTGAAATCAGCTTCGTCTATGGGAGGTCTGCAGCCTAGATGACCCTTGGTCCTTGGCAGCCTCCCACTCCCTCATGCATTCTATACATCGATGTACTTGGAAGTCATTGCAGTTCTTCATTGTAATAATCATGATGGCGACATTCATGCGTGTGTCTTGAAAGCTTGTATTTCATTAAAGTACAGTAAATGCATTAGCGCCATCAAGCGTATACTCTATACTACCGCAAAGTATACATCCTCGTCTTCTTTCGTGTATTTGTGTTTTTTATTCTCTTTACTGCGATGCATGTTAAAAGTCTAGCGTTTTGCGTGTGGGAGTGAAGACGTTACACAATACAATACAATGATATGGCCCTCAGCGAATATGAGTTGACTTCCCTGGTGTAAACGGAACAGTTTATATCTGTAAGTGTGTTGCTCTGAGTATAAGGTTTAATATTTGCAATGCCGTTAAATGTTTTACCAAGCAAATGCATTGCAGGCAATGTCATTCCACCAGAAAAAATTGTTTCAACGTTGTCACACAAAACATTTGTGGTTCACACATATTTTGGAAATATTCGTGATAGCTCAAGAGGAAATGCATCAACAGCTGCAGCATTGCAATGGTATCACGGAATATAAGGAGGTTGAGAACCAGGCCCCCAATCATGTGTTTGTGAATTGAATTCTCAGTCGATGCGATGAACCATACATGGGAACGGAAACTCGTTTACTGTTCGGCAGACACATCATTCGTTTAGCGCTTGTAGACTAAAGGCATACCACTACTTCATACAAGGGTTTGATGCGAACAATTTTAGTGAACGCAACAAAAACCAAACTGAGTAAGATATAACAGCGATACTTCTTGATTCGACTATTTTCATAGTAGTAGAGTTAAATAATTAAAACAATGCACCAGGTTAGTGCACACGAACAAAAGGAATATCAAAATGTTTCGAATACCCGAGTAACACATCTCGCTTATATTCCACTGTAAAAAATGCCAAAAGCGGTTTATTTTTTAATTCTTAAGAAATGTTTGAAACGTTTAAAATTTTTTGCACCTTAATCTGAACGTGCTTTTGGTAAAGCAAATTATCGACTTTTAGTTTGTCTCTTATTGTACACGGATGAACATCTGTAATGAGTTTAAAATCATTGTTAAATGTAGCCGCAAAGTTTGCGATGATTTCAAGTTTGAATTTAAAAAGTGAAAACACAGGTTTCTGCCAAGTCTATTGAATGCGTAGAGACCGCACTGATGACATTGAATTCGTTCTGGAAAAACTTACAACTAAAGAAGGAGAAACTGTTCTTCATGTTTGATAAATAACAAAACGTTTGTTACCGGCAATGGTCACGTGATCAGCCGCAACGTAGCTTTGCTTCTGAAGTGAATTTTCCAAAAAGCGCAAAGCTTCTTTTGCTTCCGGGAGTTTTTTTTCATTTGCTGCTTCGCCTCGAAATACGACACCTTCGAAATTCTTCATAAAACAAACTGAATGTTAAAATGTTTCTGGTTGATTTGAACAGACCAAACACAAAGTTTAAGGCACGCGTTTTGATACGCGGGCATATCAGAGAACAGTCCATTCCTAGAAGCCTCAGTGCGCATTCTCTATACATCTCTGTGTGTTTACAAGTTTTTTGTGATGAACCTGCAGTGAAGATGTCTCGAGCAGTTGATACCAAAATAAATCACTATTTGCAATTTTAGAAATAGATTCGCTCTCTCGAAAAAACTGATGCATTTTTCTGAAGAAAAAACTATTCTTAAAGAATAATGTAGAACGTTCAAAACCAAACATTCTACATTTTCGTTTCACATAAATGTTCACACTTTTGCAGATCAAGTGATAAAATGTATGAAACGGACACGACCACGATTTTACCTCAATACAAAGGGTAGTCACTGTCGTTACAATATTTCCGTCTGCGTGAACGTTGAGTTCGATTGCCTTAGTTTTTATTCTTCGCACTTCGCAGTGCTTCCCATTCAATATTTTGACTTACATTCATGTGATCATTACTGACAAACAGTTGGTTTAAAACATGTATACATGATTTGATGGCTTTTGGTGTTGTCACAATTATATCTTGTAGACGATCAGCAAATGAATCCAGGGAAACAAACAGATTTCTTCTTGCCACCTACCAAATATTCTTCGATGACTTGGGTCACCCACTCACTGACGTAGAGCATCTTGTCGACTTGAAACCGTTGCTCGGGGTCACTCGGGTACAAAGATTGCTTCTCGTTCTTCGCATATTTGTTGCAGAGATATGCTGCCATTGCTCGGCTGTGAAGACAAGAATGAAGTTTGACAGGAATCATTTCATCGTCAATATAAACGTTTCTTGATTGATCTGCTGCACAGGAAAAAACGTCCACCTGGTGCTTACGGACATCTGATCAGCTCACCTACCTGAGAACGTCAACGCCCAACAGTTTGTTTTTTACCTGGGTTCCAAACATGACGCCTCAAAAATCTAGCAATACGTCAATGCTTACGTATTGTAAGTCAGCGCTTACGCTCGTATTTCAAAGCTCCTCTTGCTGAAACCAACTTGAATATTGCGCTGTCTATTGAGCGAAACACTATGACCTGCTGCTTGGTCGTGCAATCGTGCTATGAGATAATTGTTTCCACAAACATTTGTCACTAACTTAGGCACCTGGGATATTTCATAATGCAGGCGGTTACTACTTTATTTTCTTTGCGTTACTAAACCGCAGAAGCCGGGTGTGGTACCTTTTTTGTGTGTTAAGTTAAGATCACTGCACGAATACAAATGAGCGACTATTTCAGGAATGCAAGACGCACTCGCGTCCATTTTATGTCACACATGCTTTCATGAAAAACTCATGTTACTTTGAAATGCAGAGAACTGATGAAAACTAGAAATTGACATCAGCGAAACTAGTGTGACGGGATTTGTAGTTTTCGAGAGAAGTTGTGAAACTGGTGTGACTCGAAATGTGACGTACAGTAACGCTTGGATGAATCTCTGCTTCTCAGCAATCTTTTCTCTTATCTTGTAGTAAAGACTGTAAGTGGCTCATCCGTATCGTGACTCGCAAAAGTAATTAACATTGCCAACAAAACGACCCCGCTGACCAGACATCGCTGCATTTGCCCGTCAAGTCGGATGTGACGTGCATTAATTGGACACATCGCAGATGCATCTTTCCTTTCTTCCACGAATTCGATGTACAACGCACTTGAGTTTGGGCGGTATACCTGAATCAAGGACAGGGAGATGTCTAACAACCTTAGCTTCAACATGCACATCCCTCCTCCTGGTGAGATCCATTCATCTGGAACACAGGTGTCTAGCCGCAGACTACCACGTACACCCACTCCAGCCTGGGAAAACAGTGCTGGTTCAACGCCGGAGTAGAACGCCGGAGGAGTAGAGTTTCCACCCATCTCGCATCTCCACAGTGTTAGAACCACGACACTTTGTCGAAGAGATGCCAACAACATCCGGGGTATATCGTTTGGCTTCATCGACCAGTTCGTGTTATTTCCCTCTGAGTGAAGTGCTGTTCCAGTTTCCAACTAGTAAGGACACTCCCAGAGAAAAGCAGTCTGTACTGTCCCCATTCGCCTCCCCAGATGCGCAGCGGGCGCAACGTGGACCTCCACGTGTGGATAGCTGATGCAAGAGACTGCCGCGAATTTTTCGAACGGGTCCCTCTGCCTAAAGCCCGAGCGCAGTCCTTGGTGATGCGAGCGACGACCGATGCGCGATGGCTTTGATCATTTTTGCACAGTTCATCGTAGTAGCTGAACAAATTATACCATTGGATAAATCCAGCCGTGCCATTTACACAGTAACTTTTGCGATATCAGGGCTCAGGGGTTACCACGGGAAAGCGTTGCTCTTGGCACATTTGTGTGAGAGAGGACTTGCATTGAGTCCACTGCAGGCGCACTTGTGCGGCAATCACTACACCTGAAAATGAGAGGATATGTGTTGCGCTATCACTTTTACTTATGAGACAGGGTGGGCGATGATTGTGGTCGTTTTCAGACCCCCCAGCTTTTTGGCAATGTTTTCTCAAGGTTGGAAACAAACGACTAAAAAAGAAGCCTTCCAAGTGTTTGGTTCATTGTGTCACTGTGTCTTAATGCGGTCATTATCACTGCTTTTCTACTGCATGAAATTTTTCGGCGTAGGATGCCAATGCCTTTGCATTCCAGGGACACTTTTAGAGAAGGGGCCATTTTAAGAAAGAGCGTCACAGGTCATCGTGGAGTTATTGATGACCTGTTAGCAAAAAAACAAATTTGCTTGTGTCGTATTCTTGGCATCAACAAAGCATCTTTGTTGGACCTCTATCGCCACGTCTCACAACACAGAGCAGCAAGAAATCATAAACTAGATTTTAGTTGCTGCGTACAAACCAGAATTTCTCTCAACGTTGACAAAAGCAGCAACAACAAGTGTTAGGAATTCAGGTTTTGGTGTCTAGAATTTATCTCCATGTTTCAGACTGAATTATAAGAAGTGTGAGGTCACAGTACAACATCGTGGCCAGTATTCTTGGCACCTGTACTCCCTGCCACAATTACGCACCCACCCTTTTCCACCAGAATCATCTTCGAATTAGACAAACGATTTGGATAAATGAGAAATACTGCGCATTACAGACAACAATAAATCACTGCAAATGTCTTAATGAGTTGGCTCAGAGTTTCCGAAAAACGTTTCAGAACAACAGTCGGCTTGTCAATGGACATGAAGTATGAATGTGAAGCTCGGTACATTTGCAGCATCCTTGGCAAGCTAGAATAAGTGATAGCCACCCGGTTACGCTGTGAGAAATAACTTTTTGGTGCTCAATATTCACAAGATCAAAATAATCTTTTCCCTCTTCTTTGCGAACTTTGTAAATGCAACCACACATAATTCACTCAGGTTCAAAATCCTTTAGTCCTTTTCCGAAAAAGGAATACTTCTTACAAATTTCTTCATTTTTTCGAATTACTGATTAGCTATAATTACTGGAAACTACTACACTAAGCTATGTACAATACACTGATCATCGTATCACTTTTCATCAACAAATTTAGTACAGAACCTATAATGGAATCAGAAGCCCGTGCTCTAATGCCAAAGTCATTGAGATATTGAAAAAATATTTACCACTGTTATGCAACGATTAATGTGAAAGAATTCCCGCCTTTCCAGCGGAGAATTAACTCAACCAAAACATACGTTAATTAGACAAATTGCAGGCCCTCCCATAAACTAAGCTACGCCACCAGCTCGTATCTCGTTGCAGTAGAGACAGTTTACTGTATGTAAATACATATATAAGCGAATTGCCCTCCTGATAAACTAATGTAAAAACCGGTCTCCCACTTAACTTATATTTCGGTTTTAGCATTGTTTTGGTTTTCAGTAGGTTGTTGTTTTTGTGTATTTTCGGATTATTTTGCAGTGATTTAGGGTTTTAGTTTAGCCATCCACACCCGGGTTTACCATCATTTCTGAAGTTTTTTTGTGAGTGTTGGTTAGTTGATCCCGTAAAGTGGCCAGCGTCCCTTTTATCAAAGTTTACCACTGTGGCTCAAACCTTTAGTCACACCACCGATTATAGCTATGTGAAATAAGAAATGTAAAAAGGAGGATATTTTCACATTTTTGAATATCCCCAGAGATTACAGTATTTCATTTCTCATAATAAACATGTACTCCAAAAAGAGGACGTATGGTAGCCCTGCTTAGCAATGCTACTCATATGCGACCTGTACAAATCTGAGTAAGGCAGACACAAAATCTACCAGTAACGAGTGGAGACGTAAGCTAATGCGTTCTACGTGGTTTGGCCTGGCACTCGCTAGGCCTAGATTCTGATACCTGACCGACTGTCATGAAAACAATAAATATAATAATTGTTTCGTCACAATATCAAATAATATACAAGTAAAATACTGCTGCCAGGACGAACAATAATGACGTCTACAAACAAACTTTCCGCGCTGATGAAAATGACCAAGTGGCACGCACTTGTCGCACATATGGCTAAACACATGAACTTGGTGGTGGGCCCTTTTTGGGTGGGGGTCCCTGGGCCCGGGACCCCCTAAATCCAGCGCTGAGTTACATCTTTGAAACAATAGCAGTTACAAAACGTTTTTTGATAAAATATGCAAAAATTCATAACAAAACCTTTGCCAATGTTTTCTAGACCATGAGAATAGCAATGATGGAATGCCGTATGATTTTTGTAAAAAAGAGCAGACTTTCATGTATTCACACTATGAAACATTGGAAGGATTCGGTTGATAAGTTAATGTCTGGTTCTGCATATTTGGAAGACATTTTTGCATATTTCTTTATCTAGGGAGTTTGACACAAACTGAGGCGCTGGCACACTTGGCAAACTTTTTGTTTTTCTCCAAACAAAATTTGACATTTTGTCGAATCCGTAATCCGCGCAAACGAACCTTAATACCCAGGTTATGATCCGTACCTCTCATGCAAGGCCAAATTTCCATCCGTCATTGCAGGAACTTTTCCACGAGGATTCACCTTCAAATATTCCGGTGATTTCTGTTCAACTTTGAGCAAATCGACATTCTTTACTTCAAAATCCAGTCCCAGTGCCTTCAGCGTCATAAGAACAGCCCGACTAGGTTGGCTGGCATTAAAATGGTAGAACTTGAGCGGCATGTTTACAAACCAAGTTTTAACAGAAAACGCCACCTGGAAGAAAGGATTTAGGTAAGCCAAAATTGTTCCGGGACCATCATGAATGTAAAAACTGCGCTCTCACAACATTCATAGGAGTGGGGTGCCGAAAAAATCTAAAGGTTATAGCGTTTTGCACGGAGTAATATGTCCATGCCCAAAAACTACATTCACATTTTTTTTTGAAGTTTAACATACCCTAATACTACACATGGAGGCTAACAGAAGTCTTTCGCAAAAATCTTGTCATAGTTTATTAAAACAGGAATATTAACTTCGCTCAAATAAGCATCGTCAGTTCCACAAAATAAAAGGTAAAAAACGTAAAATCGGCATTGAATTGCAATAGCAAGTCACTAAACAACTGAAGAGCTACAAGTCAGTATCCTATCACACGAGTGACACAAGGTGTTGTAAACGTAGACTTGACTGCACCCTGCCGAGGTATCACCGAGGTAGCGATGAAGTGCGATGAAATGCGCCCTTTTTAATAATTTAAACATTAGATGTAGGTAGGCTACAATTTTTACGAAAAATAAACGATGAAGAAAAGAAAGAAAATGTATGTTTGTTTTTGCTTTGAACATTTCAGCACACAGTATTATAAATTATCAACAGGGATCAAAACAAACTTCTATACATATATATTTTTTAGAAAGAATAAAACATTCAAATAATAATGTTACCATAATTTGTACATAGTATTGGCTGACTAAATTGTAAATCTTACAAAAAAATCACACAACATATTGCAACCGTAAATAATTTTTTTTAGAATGAAACACATTTAACTCGGATGGTACAATAAGTTATTAAATGCAAGTCGTGTATTAGTTGTGTTCAAAATACACAATTCCATCAAAAGATCAATAAATCCAGCCTTTTCTGGTCGAAATAACACAACGTTCTAATTGAAACAATACTTTTCGAACCTTTATCGAAGCAATCTCATCTGTGATTTCATCAAAGCCAGCTTTCTGTTTCTTCCTTTCTAAACTCATCAAAGCTAGATCACAAAGTCTGTCCTGGCTCATTGAGGCTCGGGGGCAGGGCCTACCCTATGAAAGAATCAGTTTCAGTTTACTGAAACATCGCTGGCGAAATATAAAATAACAAGTAAAAATTAAATTGGTAACATATAATATTTTTATTTTTAATAAGAGCGTGCAATAAACGCTATTGTGTGTTCGCATCACGAGTTGTTTTGTGTAACAGCAACACCACGTTGAACGGGTGACAGTCAAACCAATGGACAGAAAATACTACAGTAAACCTTGGTTAATCCGGATCTTCGCCAAAACCGGATAAAACTGGTGGTACGAATGATTTCTAACGTTTTCGGTCTAAAATCTTCGGTTTATCTGGATTTTTTAATCCGGATCTTCGCCAATACCGGATAAAATCTGCTGTTTTCACATCTCGTAATCCGGATTTTTCTCCACTTACACACTGTTGTGTTCTCAAAGTGCACTGGCTGGTCTCTAAGAAAGATTCGGCAGCTTTCAGACACAACACAAGCATGCTCACAATCACCAATGAACGTTTAGAATTATCATAACATCGGCCGCAACATTCGACTCATCGTACAGACGATTATTACGTCGCATACGGCATAGCATATCGCGTTGAACATAACCTAACTTTCAAGCTCAAGACATGCCGCCGCACCACGGTTTCAGTCTATTGATCAGTGTTGAGTGTGCCTGTGTAAAGCATTATCTCTGAGTGTATCGTACTCGGTAACAAGTCCTAGTGACTTCTTATGGAGCAGTCTCAGAAATCTCTGCGTCAGTCGAAAATCCCAGATTTCTTCGCAGCGAAGTAATCCAAAATTGTGAACTTAAGATTTTTCATAACTGCGTGGATATGGCGGTTACTAGTCTGTTATACTGTACCACTGTAAATACATCACTAAATTAATTTTACTTCTGCGAAATTCTACTGTTGGGTCGTAAATGTGTTCAATTTAAGTAATTTTCGCCGATATCTCAATACTTAGATAACGTCAAGCTAGAAAAGACTATCTTCGGTTAATCCGGATCTTCGCCTAAACCGGATAAAATCGACGGTCAAATCGAATCCGGATCAACCAAGGTTTGCTGTAGCTCTAAACATGACTAACAAATCACTTCTTTCATGAGTTAACATTTTTTGTTCAACTGGTACGGTAATGATACTAACCGTTGGTGTTTCGAAGACCAACTGAGGTTGTCTGCCTTAGTCCCCGAATTGGAACATTGTATTTAACCTACAATATTATCGGCCATCTAAGAAGTTTCGCAAAGGTGGAGTCGGCCGCAGCAATTTCCAGTTATTTGTTCATCTGCGGGAGCTTAACAGTAGTTATTTTCGTAACAGTCAGATTCTCACAACCATGAACTTTTCTCAACGAGATGCTGACTGATATCCTCTTGCCCTGAAACGCAAAAGCACGGACTATCTTGGGCGAGGTCTTCTAGATACGGCAGGCAAACGTTCTTGTTCTATCACAGTGGTCTTCAATTTTTTCCAGAAGGCCACATAAGATATTACACAACAGTTCGAGGGCCGGACATCTTACGCAATGTGATTGTTTCGGGATATGTTACATTCTAACATATCAACAAATGTTTCGTAAATATATTGTTTCATTACTGACAAACTGTATTTGCGGCCGGATGAAACGGCTTCGTGGGCCGGACTTGGCCCGCGTGCCGTAGTTTGGAGACCCTGTTCTATCACAATGTTTGACCGTCGTGTTGTGTCACAATATCACAGTTTTGCCGTAATGCTTGGTGGTGCTGGCACAGTACTGCCGGCATTAATACCACTTTGTCATAATGCTTGATGGCCCTGGTGTAACATGCCCGACTTCATGCATTACAGTAGTTACCGGCATTGTGTTGACGCAGCTTTGCATTTTATGGTAGCATGGGGCGCAAAAGACATTGAAGAAACTGTAAATCAGGAATTTTTAATTTTTGCCAAGCAATTTTCGCGCTACCGGCAAAGTGGCGCCCATACCCTAGGTACGTCACTGAGCATTGGCAATATGCTGTAAAAGCTTTATGACGCCACAGGCAAACAATTCAGTAGGTCTTTACCTACAGCGCCCAGCATTTTTACAGCTTATTATACTTCATGAAAAAACAAAAATCTTAAATGAAAACACACGACACACATTTGATTTAGCAGCGCAATCTGGTGGAAGAAATCAAATAAAAATATCTTGGGGAACAATTTACCGGAATCTGGCGGATTTTTAAAGACGGTTCAGAGAAGCGCGAAAGAGAGTTGGCAACGCTGAAGAGCGATTCGTTGCAGTGATGCTGCGTCCGGACGAGAAGGAGCCGGGCAAACGACTGCGAGTCAGGGCCGTCGCCAGCAGAGGGGCCAGTGGTGCCCGGCCCCCATTTCATGTTTGGCCCCCCGATTGCTGCATACATCCAATATTGTATTTAAAAACTGTGGCCCCCTTGTGGCTTTTGGTCCCCCCTGCTGCGAAATCCTGACGACGGGCTTGCTGCGAGAGCATCACGAATTCGAAAATATGGTGTAATTGGTTCTGTCTATGTATCACACCTGTTCTGTGGTGTTTTTCCTTGCCTTTATAATTAGGCTATATTGGACGCGAGTCAAGAAAAGTGGAATCTTGGGTTTGAAATTGCACGGGGTCGTGACAATTTCGGGGAGTATCATTTTCCCGCCTCTTGCAGGCCTGCATGTCAGTGAGTTTCGTTGCTTCTGTTTCACGCTTAATACGTCACAAACCATCGTTAAATTTTTGCCATTTAACCTCGTGGCCTCAGTTGACAGTCTTAGACCAGCAGCGTGGTGTGATGTTAGCTGCGTCTGGAACTTAAATAAAAAACTGTTTTCTTTCTGCCACAGCGATATACAGTAGTGCGTTAGGGTACGGTAAACTGTGAATTGACTGCGATCGTCTTGGAAGACTGCATCTCTACTGCGAAGGAAATAGTCTTGATCTGCCGAGAAAAGCCAAGGCAGTCTTACTGTTTGCATTTTCGCCTAATTCGTTCTTCACGTGTGCACAAGTTTATGTGGAACTGCAAGTGAGTTGCGTGACTGCTGGTTGCGGTTAGGCGCTGCGCGAATGGTGCAGACTGAGACTGATTCTCTGTAGCGAGGCTAAGTTTGAGGCCGCAGACAGGACTAAGAAACCAGTGATGGAGACTTGTCTCGAGACCCACGTTTGCGAGTCTCCGTCTCGAAGGTTTCAGGTCTCGTCTCGGTCTCGAAGGCTACAGGTCTCGAGACATTGAATATCGCAAATAAATGGCTTAGTAAAACTTCTGTAATTCAAGGAGTTTTTGCTTGTTGCATTTTCGGGTAAGAAACAACCAAAACAGTTAGGAAAAATGCCAGAAATTTGAAAAAAAATTCAACTTCGAAGTAAGGACCACATTTCTTTGAAAAATTTTGGCAAAATGCACAAATTTTGAAGTCTCGAGTCTCGGTCTCGAATTTCAAGTCTTGAGTCTTGGAATGTTTGATGAAGTCTCAGGTCTTGGAGGTTTTACGGTCTCAACTACATTGCCGTAAGAATCACTTAAGACACTTGTGCATATTATCATACAACAACAATACTGAAAAACTAAATGACAGACTGATCTAATTTTGTGTGCATGAATCTCTGTCTCTTGAACCGCTGTACACATAACCCTTAAACTGAAGAAAGAGCTGCAGTGAAACTTGTGATTAGTAAAACATTAGTTCGCATTCATGAAACATATTATGCCAGAAAATTTTAAGACATGAAAAAACACTTGTGATTAATAGCATACAAAAATAGCACCAACAAGAATTGATTGACAATGTGAAATGTTTTTAATTTTGTTAATGCATTAACCTGTTCCCTGTCAAGAATACTCTCATAAACATAACACTGAAAGTGAAGGAAGATACACTGTGGAAATTGAAGCTAGAAAAAGATTGACCAACATGCTTGAAACACATTGCTCCAGAAAATTTTGTCTGTAAAGTACACTACACTGGTAGGACTAAAAGAAACAATAGAGACATCTGTGAACAACAGCATGCAAAGATGGTTACCAGGAAGAAATGAATGAAAATGTGGAATACCTGACGATTTAGAGTCATGAATCACTGCATACAGAAACACCGCAAATATAACACTGAAATTGTAAAAACAACCACAGTGGAATCTGAAACTAGAAAAATGTTAACAATGTCTAAAGTGATGAGAAAATGCCTACAACTTTTTAAGTATAATGAAACAGCAGCAATGACTATTTTGATGAACAGGCACTTCAATTCCATAAAATGGCGAGACCTCATTTTAATAAATGGATACTGAAATCTGAGCCAAAGTGCTGTTTGTGAATGAAGTGTTTTTTCCTGCTTCCTAAAATGTCAATCACAACACCAGTATTTATTGTGTTGCTAATACAGTACCTTGACATGCCTATTACTGCTAAGTATGACATGTACTGCTGTGACATTGTGGAGCACAAATGTCTTCAGAGACAAGAAAAAGATTGTTCAGCTGAGCATGATATTGCTGGCATAATATTGAATATTTGTGTTATACTTGCAAAATTAGGCAGCATCATAGGCAATGAATTTGGATGTAGAATTTTCAGTAAAGATACCAGACTCTCATGTTCAGGTTTACCAGGTAGACCTACAAAAATGTTCTTCTCAACCTTCAATATGTCTACTTGTTCAATGTTACAAAACTCAGCAACTCTCCTATAGCTGATTTCATCTGTGACAGCTGAAGAGAATATATCTGCTAAAGCAACAAGAACACCTGAACTTGAGCTTTGAAACCTTGTTTGCATTTTACTTACAACCCTGTCCAGAGCATCAAACCAAACTTCACGCAAACCCCCCACTTTTTTATTGTACTCCTTTTACCTTCATATCTCTCTTCTCCTACAAGAGTTTCTCTTGTGTGTACTCTTGTGTTGTTTGATTGTGCTTGTGATATGGACCACAAGTCTGCAATAATTGGATTATTATTATAAAAAAGACCGTCTGATCTTTTTTTCTTTCTGTGAACCTTCAACAGGGTCCAGTTTATCTGATGACCTGCCTGTGTTTGTTTTCATAAAATTCAAACCACTACAAAAGTAGAATTAAAAAAGATTATACGTTCTAAACATGATTATTTCAACTCAATGCAGGAATGTTTGTGGCTAAAGTTCAAGAGACCCTTACTGATCTCCTAATCATTTAAGCTGACCCAGGGATATCTAGAGGAGTTATACATATCCCTGAGTTAACCCAAGTGAAGCCCAAGATTCAGACATCATTTTTCTCGATCAGCACCTCAAAGAGCATGCTCCTATCAAGCAACTAACAAAGGCTAAGAAAAAGTTGGCACACAAACTATTGGTCACTGCAGGCCTTATTAAATTAAACCAAACCCAGGTTGTACAGAGCCCTGATACGTTCTGGCTTCATCAGCATAAAAATCCAAGTTAAGTACAACAAATACAGAGAAAAAGTAACCCACTTGTTGGAAAAAAGCCATAAGAAACTAATTATCAGTCACAATTTGTTTAGTAAAAATGACTCTGGGTAAATGTGGATATCAATTAATAACCTGATAGGTTTGTAAGTAAAAGGCTGATGTTGTCCACACAAACTAATTACATAATTTAATTTAATTTAATTGATTTGTTTATGAGCAGACACAAAGTCCATAGTATGAACACACATAGATATAATGGTACTGTACGTAGTAAAAACAACAAAACAAAGCAAACACAAATCATATATGCAACATTCACATAACACAGACAATGCTGGACAAGCAATGTGTGAAGAGTATGAGAGATACATAGATGAATAAGTGAGGCACGCACATATGTGAGAGAAGTAAGTGACAGTGGAGGTTATGAAGCAGAAAGTCATAGCCTATAGTAACCATGACGTTACAGAACAGAGGCAAAACAATGTTTATCAACACAGACCATGAAAAGCAACACAGTTACCCAAGGACCATGATAAAGTACCACAGTTGCATATATATCCTGCAGGAAACATAGCATCCCCTCTAGATAAAACTACATCATGATTCTGCAAACTGTCTTTACACTGCAACTTGCCTAAGTAATATGCAGGCCTATTTCTTATGCTTTACGTACATGTTCTCCTTTACACATTGTTCTGTATTTGAATTAAGGCCTCAGAACATATTTGTGACTTGGTTTGAAAATTTCCAACGTGTGCTATTGCATTTTCATTTCTCCTTTCATATGTTATCAATCATGTACCTTCACTCTGTAAACTTAAACTGTACCTGCACCAACCCATTGCTAGCATATTTTAACATTTGCTTTGTCTCAGTTGGAAAAAAGTTAGCAAGTACAATTCCTCTCCGAAATGTCCATGCTTTCCCCATAAAATCTACAGGCCGTGAAAATTCATTTGTATTATGCTGGACGAGAACTCTGAGCGAGATGACATGCCGATGCCCTAAACAAATTTCACGCAAGCCAATTCGAGGCAAAGCCCAGCAGCCGGCAAGCGGCAACCGAGGTTGCACGCTTGAGCGCGTTGGCAACCGGTGGCGTCACGACTCAGAAGAGAAGCCCAACCGCCAGAGTACAGACTAGACTACAGAGTACAGACCAGGCACGGTAGCCGCAGACTTGGACAGCTAAATAATTCTAGTTTGCTAATTCTATGAATTAGAGTGAAATGACGGTAATTCTAATCTAACTCGCTGAAAGCTTCAGTGCTCTAATTTTAGTTCTTATTTCCGGTTTTGCCAAAAATGCTAATTTATCCAACGATATTTTTAAAGATGAAACGAGAATGCACCTTCGTGCAATGAAAGCAGTGACAGTGTGACTCGAGTCACGATTATTGGTGACTCGGACTCGACTCGAGTCACGTTGAGAAAAATGGCGACTCGAGTCATGTTTTTCACAGAATCACTCCAGTCGAGTCACAGTCAATGACTCGAGACTATAGTCAGAGTCATTTTAAAAAAATCTCTTGAGTTCCCGACGGACAAACCCCGTTCATTTGCACACAAAGAACTTAGCATTTTTTGCTTCAGTGGTGATAAGGTTTGGCAGAAATTTTCTGTTTTGCCTGTCTAGTCGTGCTGTGCTGCATTTTGAAGATCAAGTTTCCCCAACTTGTTTAGAGGGCGACCGGAGACTTTGCTTTCACTGAGGAGTCAGCAGGGCACAATATATTGACACCTTATTGTGGTTTAATGTAGTATTTGCATATCGTGATCATGTCAGTGGGCCACATACTGTCACCTTGACTCTTTTCCAGTTACCAGTAAAGTGATTTAAGTTTTTAAGATTCAAATCCAAACCAAAAACTATATTGCAAAATATAATGCAAATGCGAGAAACGAATCTAGTTTAAATCCAAATTCCTGCCACTGTTATTAGCCTAAGCCCATGTGGCGACTTGATTACGCCACATATAACGTAGAATTGTTAGCTGCAATACAAGAGCGAACTTGGTCAAATGTCTAATCTCAATTGATATTATGCCGAGGATTGTCGGTTCGACTCTTTCTTTGGTTGGCTCAGGTCGACGCAGCATTGTGCATGCAACAAATAGCTCCCAACGTGCCGGTGGTTGCAATCCAGCGTTAACCTGCAGTCCAACAGTTAACTGCAGTCCCTAAACTGAACCGAAAGTTGCGAAGAAGTTCAAAACAAAATAACCAATTCCAATCCAAATCGGTTTAAAACCCTTTAACTCCCGCACCGGCCACTACTGGCCGGCAGAGGTGTACAGGATCCGGATTTCTGGACTCGAATCCGGCAGGATTCAGCACATTTTGAACAAACCGGATTGGATGCGGACTGCGGTTTTTTTCAAGTTTCCGGATCAGGATCAGGATTTTCAAATTTCATTTTTTTGGCATTTCACGCCAACACAATCATAAAAAAATTTGACAAAGATTTAAAGGATGCAATGTAGTTTACATCAATTTCAGATGTGTGAAAAAGGCGCTGTTACACCAGACATGTCATGCACTGTAGGGCGCCAGTCCACCACCACAGTATGCCATTAGTCCACTGTCAGGCTCTGTTGAGACGCTCAATACAGCATGGTATCAGATTACATTTGCAAACTGTGGAGTTGTCGAAGTTAGAGATGTGCTGTTGTTGAGCCAATTTTGCTGTAGTGTCTATTAGGGCTTAATCATCAGTTACTGTTGGTGGATGATGAAGCAAGTCTAGCAAGCTTAAGTTGTTTTGTGATGATAAGTTTAACTGGTAATATTGCTTTCAGCTTCATGTCTCATTGCATGAACTTGGTTGACTGCATTTTCTGGATCTGCCTTTCAGTGCCATATTTCGTTATGTGTGTTTTTACTTTTCCCGGTCTATGTTTGGTAAAGCTTTGCATTTCAGAAAGGAAATGTCTATAGGTGCGCCTACAGTGATGTGGTTAGAATAAAATACTCACTTGTCATTTTGACATCACTGTTGTGGTAGTGTAGCGGATGCGTCTACGTCTGCTGCATGAATGGTTTTCGGTTCGACTCTCGTCTTGCCACCTTTTATTTTGGTAGCAGTCTAATGGACTGGTTGCACTTGTCAAGGGACCACTTTTTTACTTTTGTCAAATGTTTCCAAACTTTTCTGTTCAGCTTTACAGTTTGAGTTTTGGTTTTGGGTTTAGGTTTAGGAGTTAGGTTAAAGCAGTGTGCACACGGGATGCGTCCTGTGCGTTTTTTGAGCGCATGCGAATGATTTCGTGACGTCACGTCCTTTTCTGATGCGACTAAGCCCAACAAAGCCACGACGGGCCTGGTTAAGGGTTATAGGTTTAGGGTTTTAGGTTAAGGTTTGGGATATGATGGGTCATCGCAAAGCGATGCCTGTCACATGTTACTGATGACAAATCCCCACAAATAAAAGACGTGAATCCTTTGGGAGTATAACCTACTTATGTCTTAGCGAACCAAATAATAGTAAAGTGATCTCGTCGGGTGAACTCTATTGCTGCTTGGTGTGCAAGACATCTCTCTCACTGAAGCATCCCTTCAGGGATTTTAGGTTTAGGGTCTTCAGTTTGGGGTCTTACGTTTTAGGCTTACACTAACCAAAGCATGTAACTTTGTATATTGTGGTTGTCACATCATATGACCACTTCAGTCACTCATGTTCCACAAAAGGCAAAATAGTCTCAGCACATATTTTGCCTCGGAAGGCAAAATAGTCAAGAAAGGTATTTTGCCTCAGGAGGCAAAATTAGAGGAGACTGCCAATTGTTTAGCGGGCCATGGATGGGCCAGTTTGAAGAAGAATAAATGTCCTCGGTCCACGGGTGGTTATGGGCTGGATATTGTGGGGTATGGGTGGTCTGGCCCTGAAAAATCTTGGACCGTGCCATCTCTGGCGGGCAAGCCTTGCGGATCCAATGATACCTTCGGTGACTTTCTAGTTCATCCCGTTCAGAAGTTATGGTCGCTCATAGGTTTATCGGCCACTTAGTGGCCGGCGGGGTAGTTAAAGGAAGAAAAATGATAACATCCAAATCCATCAATAGGCTATTTTGAGATGCTGCAAGATTTAAATCTATGTACATGTCCATCTTTGGTCATTTTCATGTATTGGGCAATGGGCACGCGAAAACCCCACTTTCAATGCAATGCCAACCGAGAAGTTGCAACAACATCCCCTCGTTTTTGCAATGAACCACACCTATTGAACGTTCTCTTTGTGAAGGTTGTACCTGGCACCACCTTGGCATCCTGGTCAAAGCACCACTTTGTTGTGATTGGAAAGGCCGAGCAGCTAGTGCGCAAACCTGCACACTGTGGCACCAAGCAACAACAAAGATCCCACATCGTGCTCAGCTTATTTCTGCTTGTTCGCGCCACATGGGTGTTGTTCTTCACACACGTCCCGTTCGTGGTGAATCACACATTCAGCACAACGCTAACTGAGAGGCTGCAATACTTGCAGCAAGATTGGGCTCGACTTTTTGAAACGACTGAGATTGAAAGAGACAAGTAAAATGCAAACTGAGAATAGGCCTACTTAGACATGAATAACTTGCAATCAAACTTGTTAAAACAACATTGGGCACCATTTTCTAACTTATCGGGCGCCATTTCATAGCATGTTGGATGCCATTTCATAGCAAAAAAACGTCGTAGAAAAAACGTGAAATTTCATGTGACTCGACATTGACTCAATCTTACAAACCAATGACTCGAAGCGACTCAACAGTTCTTGTGACTCGGCTCTGACTCGACTCGACCAAGTCATGACACTGACTCGACTCGAAAAATTTTAGATGACTCTGAATCGAAGGGCTTGTGACTCTGACTCGACAAAAATGACTCGAACACATCACTGAATGAAAGTGCAACAAAACGGTCACAAGTGCTGCGCCGCCATCACATCAGAGAAAAGCGACAACAGTACTAAAAACTCTATCAATTTCTTTTCTCATTCACAGCTGCAGTACAAATTATGTCGCCTTATGAGTGATGATTATTACGTCACATTGCCTATCCACTCACACGCAGAAGTCACAAAGGTCATCTTAATTATGAGCGAGTCAGATGTGATGTTTTTGGGCAGAGATGTGCAACCACGCAGCATTGCCAAGTCAAGTGGAAATAACCAGATTGATCCATGGCCTACAGTTGCATATGTCAAGCTCTGCATGATAAACACGCGCTAACCACTCACGAAAGATATACCCAAGGCTGTAGGGCCAGGCCCTGGAAAAATTCGGTCCTCAATTTTCTTTTCGATTATTGTTTTTATTACAAGTAACTACTGAATTATCTCCTAAAGTTTATCAAATTTGACGAAATATCTGTTCAGCCTTAAGCCTACAGTATCCTTAATCCAGCCTTGGCGATACCTTTCAAAAATCGTAATGCTTGCTCGAAAATCTGGCCCTTTCCAAGGACCACAAAGTTTCAGCTCCAAGGCCACTTTTGGCCCACAGGCCATGGGTTGCACACGTCTGTTTTAGGGTTTTCGAAAAACGAACATCATTTCCCATATCTGAAGGCTGCTGCTCGAGAACTCCTGGGTATGGCAAGGTCCAGTGCCGTATCAGTCCAACTCTGCGCGCCCAAATTGTTTACAGGGCCCCCCTAATGGTGATTTGTAAAAACGTTTTCGACGTTATGCTACATCTCGAGGCCGAATGGCCTTCTAAAAAAATATCCTGATTGCAAAAACAATTTTGGCAGGAACAGGCCCGTAGCCAGGTTTTGAAGTTTTGGGGGAAAGAAATATTTTTAGGGGGGAAAGATTTTTGCCTTTATCATATGTTTAAAATACATTTTTCTGAGCACAACAAAATTTGGGGGCATGAAAAAGATTTGGAGGGTAACTGCCCCCGAATTCCCCCTTGCCTACGGGCCTGAGCAGAACCGTCGCCAGAAAGTCTTCCATTGGGGGCCTTCATGTTTGTGCAGGGTCCTAGACATTCTGAAAAGTTATATTTAATTCACACCATGAAGAGCATTTGCAGATTGTGCAAATCAATTACAGATATTTTCCTGCCAATATCCATAATAGGTTCATACTTTCCAACTAAAATTTTTTGAACGAGCTTAACAAAAGGAATTGAGTCGTAAGTCATTGTCATTTAATTGACGGCGATTATTTAGAAATATCGTAATGAAATGAAAATGTAAAAAAAATTGCAGGAATTCAGAATGAAGCCTATCATTCCGTTATGGAAACATTATCACCAAAACAGCAAACATGAGGCCGGTCAAAGAATGTGTGCCGCGATGATAGTTTTCTTTCATTAGCGCAAATGATTAAACCATGAGCTTATTTGAATTCTGCTTATAAAGCGTGCGCACTGGGCTTCTTACTGGCCGAAATACGCATGCTTAAACCTTACTGATGTCTGGACATCTCCAGGTACATGGCACATGTTTAGATTAATAACATTTTCTATCTGAAATCGCATATTAATGTTAACAAATATAGCCTAGACTAAGGCCTACGTGGACGCTACAGTTAACATCCATAATCCATTAACTGCACTACTCTGTTTTGGGACAACTTAACAATGATTGCTAATCAGACTCTTCTAACTACTGTACACAACTAACTCCATCTGGCTGTCTGAACAGCAGGCTGCCCAAATGTGTAACTCTGGTCGTAAGCACCGTAGGTATCTTGTTGCTATGCAGTACAAAATAAGAGAAGATTACCTGGCCTAGAAACGCAATATATTTTATACAACAATCACTACACAAAACACGTTGATCAAGTGGAAGTCTTGACTTCTGGATCTATACAACTAGGCATGTAGGCAGAGCCGGATAAATGAACACGGGGCCCATCAGGGCAAAGTCGTGACCGCGAGGCTCCCGACACGCTTAGTGCAACTAAGCAGTTCGCTCATGTCAGATCTTTTGCCTACAGAGGCAGGTTGCGAAACTTGCTAGCGGATTGTTGTACTCTCGGTCTTTATTTCGAAACAATAATTCAGCAATAAATCTTCAAACGTTCACTTCAAGTTATGGTAGTAGGTGTTTTGCCGCATGTGACCAGGGCTCCCAGAAGACGTGAGAGGCAATTACGGGCTCTGACTTTGCCACAGAGGCCTTCCAAGTGTTGCTTGAAGGTGAGTTGGCGATCAAGCGTAACTCCAAGGTAAGTTGGATTTTGAGTGTAGGGGATGGTGATACTGTTGACGGTGACCGCAAGCTTGCGGCTGGATTCCCTATTATTCAGGTGGAACGCAGTGCATGTAGTTTTGGCCGTGCTCAGCCCGAGCCTCCATGCAGATAGATAATCAGCGATCCTTGCATATTCAAACAGGCCCGTAGCCACGGGGTCATTCAGGGGCAATGCCACCCCCCAATTATTTTGACCCCAAATGATTCAGACTCGAAAAAGTAACAAATTTTACAAATGCTCGTTTTTAATCTGTTCAATCGTTACGCCAACTCGCAACACCACCGCAGGCTGCATGAAAAGCTAACCTCATTGATACAAAATAAATTGTACTAAGGAACGTCCACACTTGTAATAATTTCGATTTGTGACGTCACATTCAGTGAAGGCCGTCTTTCGAAACTGTTTCCGCAGTCTCTCTGTTCGCGCGAACAACGCCATGGCACTAACAAGCTGGCTACGATAATGTCATAATGTAAAGTCTTAGCCAGCGTTCTCTCTCTTAAAGCAGCTGGGGGTCGACAACAGGCTCAAGTCGAAACAGAAGGAGGCGTTCAAGTAATTTGTACGGAACACAGAGAAGCCCAATTGGCCGGCAGCTCCTGGGATCCTCCATTGGCTTGTTCGGTTTTGGGACAGCTATGACAGTCGCTTTTCGCCAAATCTTCGGGATGGCGACACGATCGAGACAACTGGAGTAGAACTTACGCAGCCACGACCAGACGTGGGGCGATTACATCACAAATGTAATGGATTAAGATTACGTACTTGTCACATGCTCGATTACGATTATGGATAAACAAAAAAAAATGTAATCGATTACGATTACATTGAAAGTAATCACGATTGCAATCGCGATTACATTTGTCTTGAAACATTCTCAGAAAGAAAACAAAACCCATTTGCGTGCACGTAACATTTACGTATAATTTGAGACAATATACGATACGAATGAATACAATAAACGAAATTACCAATCTACAAGGGTTATGCACCGGAAAAAATAAAAATCGCTGTTGACTGAGATGGTTGTGCAGACAAAAAAAAACAGTTGCGTAAGTAGATGTTTGAGGTAGGGGAAGATTAACTAAAAGAAGCCCACTGGTCACTGTGAGGGGCCCAATAGCCAACACTCAGAGAAAAAAACTTAAGATATGATGGTGAATCCGGATGTGGATGGTTATATTATACCGTAAATCAAAGATAAATACTCCACGGAGTATTGCTCACTTCAAATCAGCTCAATATGGTGTTAAAGTTGGAATTATCTCACAAATTTTTTTTTCTGTGTCCAATGTTGTCACTAAAGTAACTTAGGTACTTTTGTAGTAATGTTCTTCATCTTAGATCTGTCAACTGTATTATGCTTCGGAAGAATATCGAACCTTAAAACCCAAAATTCATAAAGAAAACATTTATTTAATATTTTTCTTTTTTTCCTACAAATTTACTTTTGCACAAGAAAATGTATTTTGCCCAACACAATGTTTTTGCCCAAAAACGAAACACCTTTGTTAAAAAGTTGAAACGTTTTTGCAAATATTTGCGTTTTTTAACGACACTTTGCCAACGCCTTTTGTTTTTATTGCGTCGTTACCATGCGTACCTGATAGTGAGTATAGTTTGGTAAACTAGTTATTGAACTAACTTTGCCATATTTTTAACCGATTTAAACTTTTGCAAATGCATTTGGAACGTCATTAATTTTTACATAGCAGAGGACGATGCAGGGGTCTCAACTTTCTTCAAACAAATTTGTCGCTTGTTAATGTAGTTCGAAAGCATTTGTACATCTTCGTACCATGACCACAAGCTTGAACTTCTTCAGGTTAGGGTTACAATTTTTGCTGAGGCGTTTGGAGTGAGTGCCGCTGCCAATGACCAGTACGCATCTCTGAAACTGGCCAAAAAACGCAGAAAACGACTACTTACTGAAAGCCAAAAAATACTAAAACCGAAATATAAGATAAATGGGGTGCCGGTTGTTACGTTTGTCTTGCCAGGGAGCGAAAATTTGCCCCACGCCCCCCTTAGTTACGCCACTGCAACAAACACTTTAAATATTGATTAAGCAAAAGTAATTGACATTTAAAATGTTTGTTACAGTAAATAAACATCAACGCTTCAAATCTTTATCAGTCAAACGATATCTACCAGGCTTGAACTTTCGTCCAGCAACGTTGAAAAATCGTGTGTTAGTAATTTGAAAATTGCTGACCATTTCTTCAAACTGTGGGTTACGATGTTTTCAGATGTGTGGTGACCGTGGGATTGTCTGCAAGCGTAGCATAGCATTGTGTAACTTTTCCACTGAAATGAAATCAGAAGTGATGTCAGTATAGCTGCGCATGTCTATTGGACAGAAAGTCAACGGTTGACACAAGCTCACTGGATTCGTTGACTTTTTTTACCAGTATCCGTGGAAGATCTCTGTTGACAATGCTAGTTATCAGCGTTGTGGAAGGGTGATTTCGATTTGGACCCATTTCGCTCCCAGCTGCACGCCACTGTTTTCGTTGGATGTGACTATCATCTATAGGATGTGACTATCGCTTTCGAAATTCGTTCGAATCAAGCAGCGACCGAAGCGATGCGCGTCCTTCAAATGTCCTTGTGCACGACTTCCAAACGTCATGCGCGCACAGCTTAGAACAGTGGTTCTCAAAGTGGGCGGAATCGCTCCCTTGGGGACGATTTTGAGCGGCAAGGGGGCGAAAAAACCAAAGGGGCGATAGGGGGTAAAAAAACACAAAGGAGCGAAAATGCTCAACCACTAATCGATCATTGGGTTAATTTCAATAGCCTACTATTATGACTTGTTAGTTTTTTGCAAATTTTAATTTACTATGTTTATCGTTGTGGGTTGTTATCCGTTAAAACCCATATTCTACTGAACGTCTATATATAATTAGGAGATGTTATGCATTTTTTGCAGGTACTGTTTTTTTAGAATTTTATTACAAAGTACTGTAAGTTAGTGTTTTTAACTCCGTTTGTGAGAAATTGGTGTAATTTGATAATTTTTTTGCAATGGAGAAGACATCCAGGACCGGTCCTTCTAGACCACCATTCCCATCTAGAGGCTACGTTTTTCGTAAACCTTAGATTAGCAAATAATTTTGCTCTCAAGCTCATGTATTATGTTTTCACTATAAACTGTCGATTACAATTGCTTTTTTCGAGTCAAGAGCATTCTATAATTTTTATGAACCTTTTTCTGTATGCATCTATATATAGACGATCAGTAGAATGCGGAGTCATTTTTTTATGCATCTATATATAGACGAGACGATATTTTTTTTCTTTATTTTTTGCAGCATACCGTTAGTTGACGTTTTGTCAATTTTGGAACAGGAAGATGAGGAAGTGCACAAGATCTACATCACTCCTCCCAATGGTGAAGTAGATGGGGATTCTGATGGAGATTCACGTGAAGAAGACGAAGAGGGCTATGTTGACAATCTTGGAAGGAAACTTCTCCAAGCTGATTCAATTGCTATCCTTTCAAACGGAAGAACAATTGGAGAGGAGGACCAAGAGGACGATGGGAATGATACGGAACCTTCCCGAAATCCTGTTTGCCAGAAAGAACGGTTGCAGTACAAATGGACTGAGAAAGTGGTCCCACTCGGAGGACATATCGAAGAGTGGCAGGAACATCCTCCGGTAGTCGACAAGCGTGCCGAAGATTCCCTGGCTTAAGTGTTTGAGTTTTTCTTCAATAAAGCTCTGTACTCTTTGATAAAGAAGGAGAGCATGCGCTATGCCACCCAACAAAGATATCCCCAATTTCAGTGTCACTGTCGAGGAATTGCGAATAGTTATGGGTATTTTGCTCATTTCTGGCTACCATCGTCTTCCAAGCAGAAACCACTGCTGGAGCCTGAAAGCTGACCTCATGGTAGACATAGTAGGCCGTGCAATTCCACGAAACCGCTTTGATGAAATTTTGCGGTTTCTCCATGTTGCCAACAGCCAACGTTTGGGTCCAAATGACCGGATGGGGAAATTGCGTCCTATGATGGATCACCTTCAAGACTTATTTCAAAAGGCGTACATTCCGGAATAACATCTTTCTTTTGATGAGTCAGTGGTTGCCTATTATGGGAGGCATGGGTGTAAACAATTTATTAGAGGCAAGCCGATCAAGTTTGGTTAAAAAATGTTTGCCTCTGTACGCCTCTCGGATATCTGATTGCCTTTGACACATATCAGGGCAAGACATACCGAGGAAAGGATTATGAAAATGTTGGAAAAGGAGGCGGGTGTCTTCTGAACAAGGTTCCCATTCTGTAATTTCTATTAAACCCAGACTGCTCATAAAAAAAAACATTTGTCTAGGCCTACCAAAAAAAGCCAGAAATACAAAAAGACACATGAATGCAAATACATGAGGCAAAACGGTTATTAAAATACTGATTTACTTATAGTTCCTTTTTCAAATTTGTGTCTGCAACGTTAAAATTTATATTTGGATCACTTTTCTGTTACTCAAAACATTTTTATCCAATAAAGCTGATAACATACTCCATTGTTGACATCTCTCACTTTTCAGGCTTAGGTAGGCTATATAGTAGTCGCTTTGCTGGCTTCTTGACAATGCTTGTTTTGCACTTGCCTTAACAGTCTTGATTTTAGCAGGTTTGTTTTTGTTTTAACATGATTAACAACAGCAAAAACAGTTTTTCTAGTGATGCTGTAAAATGTGGCAAACTGCAAGTATGGCCGTTAAACCATAAAGTATTGCAAACTCCGAGTTATCTAAGCCATCTTTGATGTTACGCCGATTATACCGGAAATCAAGGATATTTATTGGACAAGAACACATCTTCAAACTTGATATGACCTCCAGCCTGTTTTTTTGCTAAGACGTGTTGTTCATTTGTCTCATGTTTGTATTAAAATTAGTGATAGCCTAACAGCATTCATTAGTTTATATTTTCGGGCATTATGACCGAACTGACTTAATTGTATTGTCATTTAAAAAAAGTTTGGTCTACGGCAGAAAAATGACCGAAAGTAACCTAGCTTCCTGCTGATCTTCAGGCCCAAGATGGACAAAATGTAGGGCCACGTTTGACATTGAACTTGGACTTTTTGTGAAATCTTGAGCTGCAAAGGAATCTAAAATTCCTAAGCTTCAAATCCTTACTCCAATGCAAATTGTTTTTTAATTTGCATGAAAAGGGCAACCAAACAATTTGAACATTCTGTTGCAAACTTTGTTTCATCAAATTCTTCAGCTGGTGTCTCGGATAACAACCATTCACGCAAATGCAAATCTTTCACACTTGTTTATATACCATTTGTTATTTGTTCACGTCTGGTGTAACTGTAATCCGGCCTTTACTTCCGATGTACGCGCAGCTGCATGGCTGTCTGTACGGATGGTAAGCACCAGTGTTTTTTTAATCCGTTTTTGGGTGTCAAAATGACACCCTAAAAATTTGAAATGACACCCTAAATTCTGAAAGCCGAAATATGGATTTGATTTGTATTGAAGTAAAACGATTTGAGACAAGCATGTTTTCCTGCACGTGGCTATAGTATTTTGTAACAGACGGCTGCAATGTTGTAGGTCAACAAAATTTTCTGGCGCAGAAGTTGGAAGCGAAAATTGTAAGTTTGGTATCTGTGCATTGTCATGCGCACCGCCTCGCTTCGGCCTCTTAATATACTGCCGCAGATTTGTACAGTATGGTGTACGAAACTGCAAAAGCACTTTCATGCAATTATGGAAATGTTTTATTATTTCACCGTTTCGATCGGCTTGCCTGGCGATGCATCAGACTACAATGAAGACTATAAGTTCGGCAGCAGCAGCGGCAGCGCGCATGCAAAACAAGGTGGTTGTCGAGTGAGGCAACAGTGAGAGCTGGAAGGGAGATTTTGGCGTTTGGGCCGCACTGAAGCAGCTGGCAGGAAATAAAAATAATGCAATGTCTGTTGTTTTACTGCGACTTGCGAAAACAAAAAATTCCAACACGGTGCTTTCCAAATTTACCGTCCCCATTCACAAAAGGGAGACGGGAGCGAATGAACCAACTACCGCGACATCTCTTCGTTTGTTTCCCAGGAAGAATGTATGCCAAGATGCCACGAAAACAATTGAACCAAAGCTGGATGATACCCAGTGTGGTTTTCGTCGCGGCCGTAGCACTAAAGAATATATTTCTACTCTCCAGCAAATTTTCAAGAATTCCTGGGACGATGCCAAAGATTATACACGTGTTTTGTAGATCTCGAGAAAGTGTATGGCCGGGTTCTTCGTGAAAAGCTTTGGGGGGTGTTACGGGAGTACGGTGTTGAGCTTTATTGCTCCGTGGTTGCGAAACGGGAGATTTTAAAGAACGCAATGCTTTCAGTTTTTAAATCTGTCTTTGCTCCGATCCTCACCTGTGGTCATAAATTTTACGTGAGGGCTGAAAGAATACTGTCAAAAGAACAAACGGCAGAGACGGGATATTTGCGAAGAGTTTTCGGTGTGACACTTCGTGACAAAGTGCACAGGTCTGAAATCCATACAGCCCAGGATGTCAAGCCACTTCTCCCAATCGAGAGATCCCAGGTATGTTAATTCGGCCATGTGTCCAAAATGTCCCAGGAAACAATAGTAGACTAAGTCCTTCAGGCTACAGTCTACACCCACGGGAAAGCGGCCCAAAGTTTGTTCAAGGACCAGGTGGCGTGACTACATCTCCGACCTTGCTTGGTCTCGTCTTGGTGTGGAGCCAGCAGAACTATTTTGGATTGCTGTTGATCGTGAGGTATTTCGGGTCCTCCTGGAGGTGCTGCCCTCGCGACTCTCCCCAAAGGAAAACCGGCACGAAAATGAGAAAATGAATCAGTGTGTACATTCAACCTTTCTATTTATGAAATTGTCTGTAGTTTGTTTGCCAACAGTGAATGTCCTATTCAAATGAGCATATTTGAACGGAAACTTGCGTTTTTGTGAAAATCAGTTAAAAGTATCAGACATAGAAGGGAAAATGGTATTGACACCCTTAAGCTCTGCCACGACACCCTTTTGAAAACCTTAAAAAAACACTGGTAAGCACCCTACAGTATCAGGTATATATATTTATTTATTTTACTATTACAATTACTATAGGTCGTTGCCAAATTTTTATCTTCAAAAAATCCAGATTTGATAGGATTTTTCAAAATTAAACCTAGACACCCAGATGGACTAAAAAAAAGCAGATCTGGGTGGAAAAACCCAGCAATGGGATCCCTGCCTGCAATATTATTGACAGCCTGCAATATGACTTGAACAAGTTGCCCACAATTTTTTATTGTGATAAATATTTCACAGGAATGCCACTCTTTGCGGAGATTAGTCACCGTGGACAAGGTTTGATTGGAACAATTCGGGATTGACTCGAATATCAAATAAAACAAATTTTGAACTCAGTAACGGCAACGAAGAAAGTTCCACATGGCGAAAACACTTTAGCGTACGACTCCGCCAACAAGGTGGTTCTTTGCCGCTGGAAACACAACGCTGTTGTCACGCTTGCATCGAATATAGTGGTCGACAAACCCATCCAGATGACAAACCGTTGGTCAGTCAAAGAAAAGAAGATTACCATTACCCAACCAATGGTAGTGCGGGATTACAACTGTCATATGCGTGGGGTTGATCGGGTTGACCAGGACATTTCTTACTACCGCACTTCTTTGCGAAAGAAAAAGTGGTGGTTTTCCTTATTCACATGGCTGCTTGATGCTACCGTGGCCAACAGTTATTACATCTTTAGGCAAAATCACCCTGACATGAGTTTCCTCGATTTTCGTCCTGAAATCGTTTTATACTCCCTTCAAGGCAGCCACCCTACTCCTTCTCGACCTGGTCCGTCACGTAATCGAAGTGAGATTGCGACCAGAGTTACACAAGATGTTCGCTTCGATGAAAGAGGTCACTTTATTGTTGTCAGCAACCACCAACGGAAATTCGGAAACTGCAGTGCTCGACCAGTTACAGTATGCATCAAGTGCAACATCCAACTCTGTGCAAAATGCTTCATGCCGTTTCATTCGCGCTGACTGTTCTTTAGCAGATGGATCATTGTATGTTTCTTAGTTGACTTGCATTTCTCGGTGCGCAAGAACAATTATTGCTTTGATTGATCGAAATCTTACATTTTTCGACATCCTTATTATGTGATTGGGGCGTGTTGCACCCCACATTATCTAAATTAAGACTTGTGTACAACATAGATTGTTTTCAGCATCGTTGCATTCTTGTTTTGTGTGCAAATATGGTATTTTCGCACCTTTCGTCAGAGTGAAAACAGAAACTGGATAAAAAGTGACACCGATTGTGTATATATAGATTGCTGCGTACTCGGGTGGTGAGGTTGTGCGTCAACAAAATTAGGTTTCAAACTGTTTTTTTCTATTCCAGTAGATGCAGCATTTTTACTCTGGATCGTCTGTGTGCCCGGCTGCAGTGCGGATTATTTTCACAAGAATTCTGAACGTAATATTAGCGTCGTAATACAATTGCTTAGTTCAGCTATTTAATGGCTTGATTCAATTATTTTAATACTTTCATTAAATAAAATTCTTCACATTTACTACCTTGTGTTTGCTTTATCAGGCCTGAGTGGCGAAAACGACGTGTCGAGAGTGAAACGGGGGCAATTGATTAAAGGAGTTTGAGAAAGACTGGCTTAGAAGGAAGACTGCTCAATACTGGACAACTTTTCCGGCATCCTTTAATCAACAACCACAATGCTGTAGATTTAAACGAAAAGAAACATGAAACTGGAAATTTTATAATACCTTTGCACAAGAGCAGTGACCAATGTTTCTTAAGCGACTCAAAGTCCAGAGAAAACATGTTCGCATCTACATTTAATAACGTGATATAGCACTACAAGATCAACACTGGCTATAAGACGAGAAAGAATGATATCTAGGAATGGTAAGGGAGGCAATATGAAGATTGTGCAAACAATAGACAAAGAGATAAAAGGTTTCACAGGGCCTACGCAAATAATTGCCATCGTCAAGCACAGGACAGGACAACAATTGGTAAATGTAAGCCATGAATTTCTGAGTAGACATCATTACAACAATGCGAAATCAGGTTTAACCAGCTATTCTCAACCAAGTAGGCGTCTTAAATCCGTAGCAGCTGTGAAGAGGACATTTTGATATACTGTTAGACTGAAATCAGAGAATAAATCAAGATTTATTGAGACAAAAGTTTTCTTTTCAACCTTAGCTTTCAAATCCAATTAAAGCCGCTAACAAGATTGTATGAAGTTTTCACCGTCAACATCTCAGCAACAACCTTATCTTCAGTACATCCTCACAACAGTGTATTGAATCACTTGCTGTTCTTAAACAAAGCGGTCGAATTCCTATTGAAAAAAAAATTGATCGAGGTTACTGATTAATTTCTTTTTGGCACTGCCACGTTTGTTTGCATTACTGCAAGCTATGTTGATAGAAGAGAACGCGGTTGACGCACAGTTATGAAAATTTTGCTTAGGATCGGCTGAAATCATGTGAAAAAACTGATGCGACGCTGTAGTCCGAGGTTGACAGCAGCAGATACAAAATTAGCAATGGTTAGAACTGAATCCAATTACTGCAGCAACGTATAGTTCAAAACTAAAGCAAAGTAAGGAAGCTGGTCAACGCATTGTAAGGCAGTATGTCACTGTATTTGAAGACACTATGACCAGTTAGCCTGCTGTAAGTTACTGCGGTGCCCTTTGCATTTGGCACATCCCAGGTAGCCTTGGAAGTATTTTAATAGAACCGAGCACGATGAGTGTCAGGAAGGGGAAGTTCTCACCCGAATGTTTGTTGAAAAATTCCAGAGTAGAGAACGGTTAACATCAGATGGAATGTTTCGAGGTGCAAACTACTACAAAATTTCCATATAACTGTCTTTCACACCGGGAAGTTTAAAACATGTCCCGAAAATAATTGGAAGATCAGAAAAGCTGTTAAAAGTTTTCTGTCAAAGCTGAAACCAGTAAAAAATGAAATTGTCTTGAGAAAAAAGAACAAGCACAATGCAGTTTTCTATGACTAGGTCAGGGGTGAGCAAACATTTGCTACAGAGGGCCACACTGAAGATTTTATTGCTACCGAGGGCCTCATGCTCGTATTACATATATTACATCTATAATCGCTTTGACAACTTAGAAAAAGTCTTACACGAGCTGCCACAAAAGGAAGGTAACAACAGTCACTTCCGGTTGAGTAAAAATGCGGTTTCGAATGAAACGTGTGGAAAAAAACTTGATAATTCTAAACTAATCGACAAAATTACTTTAACATAGGCTCCATATGTGTACTATCTGCGTAGGTGTGACTGCCCTGCGGGCCGCACAAAATGCCCTCACGGGCAGTAGTTTGCCCACTTCTGGACTATGTTGTTTTCCCTTAACTTTGGATTTAAAATCTTCAATTACGGTTTCAAGAATTTCAAATCTGCAAAACAAAATAGCCAGCACAGAAGCTAGCATTCTCACTGCTGGTTGCAAGTGAGTATATCTCAATATCCTCCATAAAAGCTGAAATCAAGCGGGAAAGCATAAACTTACTTTGAAGTGGCAGAAGCTGTAACGGGTCGACCAAAAGTTTATTTGCCTGACGTAGAAACCATTTCAAATACTGAGCAGCACACAATCAAACCAGAAACTTCAGAAGCAATAAAATTGCGCCAACAATCAATAAATATTCAACTTGTTTTGTTGCCCTTTTTTAAATGAAATTATGAAGACTCACCTTTGCTGTTATTGTTTGAGTAAAGATTCCTGTCCATCCCACAACGGACGCACTTCAAGTGTAGGGACACAAAGCAGTAACGCAGCCAAGCGGTCATGGATGCCAGATGATCGTAAATTGCGTTGAAAAACTACAGCTAAAAATTTATGTTTTGCAAGACATTCGTATAGAAATTGCTCACTGGGGTGGATAGAATGCTGCTCTAAAATGTTAATAATGAAGTTGATGAGAAGTGACTGAAAGCTTGCTGGTTTACGAGTTACGAAGGGAGGTGAGATACAAGGTCAGAAAAGTGTGAGTATAAACATGGGCGTCGGAAGGATTTTTTCCATGGGGGGGCCAATAGTGGATTTTCCAGGGGTAGCCAAAAAGAGTTTTGCAGAGGGGGGCAAAAGTGGCAAAATTTAATTTTGACAACTCGAAACCGTGAGAAAACAACCTTTTTTGCTAAAAATTTGATAGGAAAATATTGAATTTTAAGATCCAGGGGGAAGACAGGGCCCCCCTACCCCTACGTCGCCCATGAGTATAACAAGCCAAATGGTTTTGATGATTTAAATACGTAGCAGCTGATGACATGAAAATAATATGAAAAGTCCGATGCTGGTTCGCTACAAGGGTTTTCAAACTGTCCTTTGCTTTTTACTAAAATATTTGGCACAAGATAAAAGATAGGTAAAAATGCTGGATTCGAAGCTGAAGGTTCTTTTTATTTGAAAAGCAGCGAGTTTCGTGAAAACAGAATGAAAACCCAGCCTTTTGAGGTTCAGGCGTTACGCAACTGTGCTTTGCATCATGAGATGAGCTCTTACCCTATCCTCTACAACAGCCAAACTGACAATTCAACCAGATTATGGATACAGAAAGCAGGACTATGAAGCTCTCTTCTGTAGTTTTTGTGTTGGATTTGCTGCATTTTTTACAAATGCTATAGATTCCGTGACATGCGACGGAGGCTACAACCTCCGATGTCGCATCTACTTATAACTGCACCCGCGACAATCGGGTGTGCATTCCTTTTCTTGTGTATATTTGCGGGTTATACCAATAACTGCTTTCAGAAGTGCAGATCCCTCAAACCAATGTCTATTAATCTATTCGCATATAGTTTGAACCACTTGTGTTTCAGATTGCTGCACATCATCTGATTTAGACTTCCCGTGACTAATTTTCGAAAAAAAGAATTTTATCAAAAGTGAGTCATGCCTCTGGTGCTGTATCATTTTCCACCAAGTCCTCCCAGTCGTTCCGCTCTGATGACCCTGAAAGTGTTGGGACTTGACTTCGAAACAAAGATTGTTGATTTATTTAATCGGGAACACAGAAAACCGGAGTACTTGGCGATCAATCCTCTTGGTTTGGTCCCATCGCTGGTTGACGGGAATCTTTCTTTGCATGAAAGGTAATTAAAAGTTTTGCAATGAGAAATTTTGTAACTCACTTGCTTTCTTAACAACTGGAATTAAACTGCGAAAAAACTTTCGTAACTTGACATCACACGCTAAGATGAGAGCAAATCAAACCTATGTAATGGATTGTTGTGGGTTCGGAAGAAAAACAATATTTACTATATTTATCTATTTAATAAAAGCGTTATAAAGCTCAACTGCAGTTTTATCCAAGTAAATTGTTTTTTGCAATATCTTATATAACCTCTTGGTTGCTACATTCCACAAGGTTGAAAAGACATTTTCGTCATACTTCACTTTTCATTTACAATCACTGGGGCTGAAAACAACGATGCTTAAATGCTTTCAAACAAATTTCTTTCATTAATATTCTCTATTCCAAAGCCCAAAGTCATGTTAACCAAACCATCAAATTGCTTTGACAACAAGGGTTTTAATGTAAGCTTAAGCACCCTGAAAGGTTTGACAATGACGGCTTGCTTCATCAAATCAAGCTTTATGGTTTGGCGTATGCAAATGTATTCTTGCATTTCAGCCGAGCTATTGCTTGCTACCTTTGCAACAAATACGCGAAGGGAGAAAAGCAATCTTTGTACCCAAGTGACCCCGACCAAAGAGCGAAAGTGGACATGGTGCTTTACATCACTGAGTGGATGTTCGAGAGAATTATTGAATACTTGGTAAGATTTAGGACAATTTTGCCAAATACTTGTTCCAATTACTTGAAAAACTTGTTTTTTACTTTATGAAGTTGCTCAATATTACGAAAAAATATGTTTTACCCTAAGTGTAAAACTTCTTTAGCAGGAAAAACTTCTTCAAAGTCTCTTTTACGTATTTTTTTGCGTATGATGAGAAAAATGGTGACAATCAATCTTCAAGGCTTATATCGCGGATGTTTTACGAGGTAGAATGATACGACGATAGTTGTTGAAAGAATTCAAGAGTAACTCAGAGTGTTGCTTTAGCAAACGTGTTGAACGAAAACCATTCCAACATTTAACTTAACCTAATGAAAGGTTAAAGCCGCTCAGCAACAAACACTTTCCTACTGCAACAAGGAAAATGACGTGGATTTGAACTTTGTCCACATTGAGTCAAACTAGGGTGTATTGAGGATGGAATAACCTTTTTTTTCACACAATGCACAAAATATTTATCGTCCAAGCACCGGGTTTTAGGCAAAAAAAACGCCTGAGAAGATGTTTCAAGTAACCCAGCTGATGTCGAGTGTAAAGAGGACTGGTATATGTCCATAGTTTTGAAGCAGATCTGTCCAATGTGACCTTAACTTTGGCTGAGGACTGAGGTGCTAGAATTAGTTCATTTTTCTCAACAACTGTTTCGTCTTTGTGTCTTCATTTTTGACAGCCTAAAATTTTTTATGTTGTTATTAACTGCAAAACGTATTACACTCGTTATATTACATATACATTTGTGTGTTTCAAGGTTGTTTCAAAACTCTAAAAATTTATTAGTATTTCAAACTACCAAAGAGTGTGAATTCGCAGCAAATGCCATTATCGCTATAACTGCATTGTAATTTAAAGTGTCAGCAGACTCCTTGAATTAATGAACAATGAATTTGCAAAAACTGTCCAATAAAAATTTAGGACAATTTCGCAACAGCCTTATCAACTGATCCAACATTTTGACAAAATTCGTAGTAATCTAAACTGCCAGAAAACGAGTCAAACATGATTAAATGAAAATAGTAAACTAATGGGAAAGAGATGGGTATAATAATACCTTGCATGATTAATTCAATTGCGTAAAATAAAATGTAAGTCTTTTTTGTCTCAAATTAACAGCAAATGAAAAATACATCGTTGACAAGCGCAGCTGGTTTTGTACAAAGCCAAAGTTAATGGATGCGTACAAGGAATAGTTCACGCGAGGTGCTGCCATTGACTCGCCACCAGTGCAGCATTCACTGTGAAAACAGCAGTGTGACCCACGGCGTAAGCAAGCGGAGATCACTCGCGACACTCTAGAAGGAGTACAAAAACCGAATATAAACTGTACTGAAAACTGTGTGACATGACTTTGGATTGGTATTTTGGTTTTGTGGCATAAGAGCTACCGATTTTTACTGAGCTGCTGTTCACGAGAGTCTTGGAATACAGCCTACTTGAAAGTTACAGAAACCTCTGCTAACTTTACTAAAGTTTGAAGTGATGCGAATCAATCACACTTTTGATGTTCTTGAGCGGAAAAGGGTAAAAACAGCAACAGGTTTTGAAAACTAATTCCTCGGCCAAAGATAGAAAGAGCTCATGAATGTCTTCAACACTGGTTTCGATCTTAACAACTTGACACTTGACAATTGATTTCTTTGCCGAAACTAACAGCTCGTATTCCGATATGCAAATTGCTAACTAATTGATATTGTTTGCCTGCCAGACTTGGAAACTTCGGGACATGTACTTCAAATGGGTAAAAACCTATTATTCTAGTAAAATTTCAGAACATTGACCACCCACTGCACAGTATCCAACTATTCACGAATCGTTTTTTTTTTTGCTTGTTCCATCAACAACACACAGCTAAACGGTTAATATTTCGGAAAAAACGAACCCTATTATTGCTAAGTTATGTTATTGCCATAAATTTTTTTGCAATCCAATTTCCGTAATTCTGTTTGTCGATCATTAAACCGGTAAAACCCATAAAATGAAAAAACAAGTGTTACAGGAAAATGGTGGACCCGTGGATAGTCAATATCGCGGTTTTACAATACGGCTAGACACACTGACGTGTAATTTAACGTTATTAAGGTAAATGACTGACTTTAAAAAATTTGTAAATCAATATGCAATAATGAGGGAAGTTTTATTTCAGTGAAGATTAACGTTGGACGCATTTAAAAGAGGAAAGTCGCGATGATTTTAGGTTTTTGGCGTTGAAGTTTTTTCCTTATGTTTATGCTTCAAAGTGTTTTATGATTAGAACATAAGAGCTGTGTTCGCGGAGGGGGCGAACATAGCTGAAGAGCATCTTCCTCGGGTCACACAAGGTCTTGCTTTTTTCGAAGAGAAGCTGAAAGATCAAAACTATGTCACTGGGCAGCACATGACGATCGCAGGTACAGTGCTGCTAACAGTTTGCTATTTGCTGATTACTAGTTTTTGTGAAACAATAATATTCCGCTTTCAGGAAAGCTTTGAGCAAGCAGAAAGCAGATTGCTCCAAATTTTAGTGAATTAAGTAGAATAACCAAAAATTACATTGAATGTCACATGTTTTAACGGAAATTAAAAAATTAACTGTCCTTCGAAACTCTTTAAAGGTGCGAGAAATCAGCTAACAAATAATATATAACAGTATTTTGCTGTAAACGCAGTAACAACAACAAAATCTGCACGTCATGTGAATTGTGTTTAAAAACTCCAGGTGAAAGGTTTCTGTGCACCCACAGTTTATTGGTTTAACGAGCTGGCCTGGTTTCAAAAGATGTAAGCTGACCACGAACATCATTCAAAATGTGTCAACAATGAAAGCGAAATAGAAAAAGCATGAAAATGCACGCTTTCTTGAGGTATTCTTTAGTTTGTCGGTTTTGAACAATTTTTTAGGAAATATTATATAGCTTTGAAATAAATGACAGATTTTATTTGATGTTATCCTGCGCATAAATTTCCTTCCGAGTTCCCAACAACAACGCCTATCGAACTTGGCATTACATCCACAGGAAAGTAAGGGGTAGCTCACATCACGTTTCCTATTTTGTCAGAATATTTCATGCCTTAATATAAGAAAAAAATTTTTTTTCTATGCTTTTGTTCAACGATACGTTTCTTCATGTAACTTTTTTATCCAGTTACTTCAATTGTCTGATGCTTTTTACATAGCTGCATTTTTCTCCCACTATCTGACGTTCTGTATGACGATGATCTATAATATGACAAATATTGTTGATGCTTTGCTACAATGCTTTTTGCTCTTCATTATTTATTGTGTACCAACCTACGCTTATCTGAAATCTGTTCTGCCAAAGTTTTCTATATATTTGTGTTTTTTATGATCGCCCCTATGATCATGAGCGTCGGAAAAATTATTTCCAGGGGGCCGAATAGTGGATTTTTTTAGGGTTAGCCAAAGATATTTTTCCAGGGAGGCAAAAAGTGGTCAAATTTGATTTTAACAAATCGAAACTAAGAAAACGACCCTTTTTTGTTAAACATTTAATAGAAAAATGTCAAATATCAAAATCCAAGGGAGGCCTTGGCCCCTGCTCCCCTCCGGCGCCTGTGATGCGGGTCATGTGTCTGGAACAAACGCGTGAATATATAGCTTTTCTAAAATCTCTGAAAATTTGCTTTTTAAGTTAAACGCTCCTATTGAAAATAAAAACGTCGGTGAATAAGAAATGATTCGTTCAATACAAAATTTTGATGCTATCGGGGCTGGCTTATTTGTTTCACATTGCTTTTTTGTCACGGATAAATTTCTTTGCGTTTCAGATATATTCACAGCAATAACTCTGACCATGCTGGACCTGAGCTACACTCAGCACTTTGATGCCTATCCAAACCTCATGGCGTTCATTACTCGAATGAAAAGTTCTCTTTGTTATGATGAATGCAACACAGAAGGAATGGAAAAACTGAAAGAGATATACCGTTCACAGGTTAACACCAAAAAACAGTGAACAGATCTGTAGAGATAAGAATCACTTAAACATTTTCTTTTTCCAGACATAAAGAGTTGATATTTGGTAAAATATCTCTGTTGATTATGAATAAACCTTTTTCTTGATTGCAAAGTGTGGTGACTCGACAGCAAGAAAACAACGTTTCTTGTAGCAGATGTGTAGAAATACCAGCAAAAGCAACGTATGATAAAGATACCTTGCCAGTGGTATCTTTGTTGATCTTTCGTAAGGTTTTTGTTTTTATTTCCAAGTTCTGAAACCTGATTTAATGATTACACGCCTTAACTGGGATGTAACCAGCTGATATTTTCAGGGGGGGGATGATTTCAACTTGTTGTAACTAACAACTAAACATGTTTTTAACAATTCTGGGCCGGGGGGAAGGGTTGCCCGGTTCGATGCAAAAACTAGCGGTAAAATTGGGAACGTACAGAGGTCATGGTTGATTTCAGGTTTTGCACAAACTTCATCCACCATGATTTCACTAACTAGAGCTTATCACTTCTCTGGGTGACACAGAGATAGGCTTAAGTTGTGGCATAATTCCAGGTTTTGTGCGGATCGTAATATCAGCCACTTTTACACTGCTTCGTATTTTCGTTGATAAATGGCACGTGAATGTTCCTAGCCTCCTTACTTCCAGAATGTAAAGTAAGCGATTTTTTTCCTGCAACAGTCGTTCTTCGCGGTCACATTTTACTTTTCTATCCCCATTACCAAGGTGTATCAATAAAGGTAGAGGTGTCAATTCTGTAGTTATCCTTCCAGTTTTTGCCGTCATTGGTGACTTTCGGTGTAGAATAAAATTCTTTTTTGACCGACTTGTATAATTTGCAGTTTTGCTGCAAAACGATACTTGATTTTTAATTTCTCTTAATGTTATATTGTATTTCTTATCAGGAAACTGTGAAAGTTGCATGAACTTGTTTTGTCGTTTTTCTGGCCAACGCCCAGAACGAAAATAATAAAATGATTAACAGTCCAGTAGCGGTGATCAGCAATTCTTAGCTGAACAGGGCACACGCGCCAAACACTTGACTCATCCCTGCTTTGTTTTGCAACGGGCGTCAACTCAGTTTTTGTCTTCGGTGAGACCAGTATCATGGTCAAGCGTATTTTTGAAGCTATAGTTTCTGTGCTTTCCCTAAAACGTCGAGAAGTGATTCCACTGCCTCGTCTTTGTGGAGACTTTATGAGTAATTGATGTTATTTATACAAGTTATAATTCTTGCACTAATATTCGCATGAATACATCCCCACAAAAATAAAACGTATTTTTGAGCTGCCACGTACGTTCGGCTGAAGAATAATCTGTTTCTCGAAAGGCCCAAATCTCTTGTGACTTTCTGACAAATGATGTGAAAAATTGGTGAAAAATATGAATGAGTGGTAAAAAATATGAAGATAAGACCCACGTTTCAGAATGATCGGTGTTGTATCATTTGTACGCCGTGTTTACCACTTCAGAAATATGTTTGAACTTTCTCGCCAGAGGTGCAAACGGGAACAAAGCTTGGTGATTTGTCACTGAAAGATAACCGGAATCTGGAACTAATGAGCGTAAGAGCTTTTTCCACCAACATTAACGTCATGAAGAATTATGTGCAATTCTCTGACTCTTGAGTGACTATCGTTTTCACTCTGAAAAACGTTTTTGAAACATCCACCAAGTTATGTAATTATTTTCTAGCTATAGTCTGTTTCAACAACAAAATGCAAGCACGTGCCAAACGTTAGACAAGAACCCACTGTTTTTGATCATGAGGATCAATTCTGATGCAACAGTAGCTTACTTCGCTGTATTTAAACAAAAGCACTTTGCGCACTTCGCTGAAACCTGCAACAAGAACTGACAAAACTGCAGCTGCAACAACAAATCATAATTAGTATGCGCAGACATAAAGTTAGTGGTTCCCATTTTCTTGGCCGCGACCTACTTTGCAACTCACGTTTTCTTTGCGTGACGCCAAGAGCCGTGTGAAAGGCTGTTGGGGCCCCCCAAAAAGTCCAGATAGGGCCCCTTATTAAAATCAGCTAGCATTTAAGCAGATGCGTGCTTTTTCGAGCCAGTTGCAAATTAGCCCCTTGAGCAGCGCTGTTTCAAAACCTAACCAAGCTAAACTAATAATGTACAACTTAGGAGAAAATAACTTCAATGAACTGTCAATGCAAAATAAGTGAAAACTAACTTTATCACTTGTTAGTTGTTATCATCAGTAAAGCGAAACAAATATCTCTTCTTGTGATGTGGTAGGAAATTATTTATGATGTAATTTACCTGTTTGATGTAGTTGCCGTACTTGCATCAACTATGATGTACGACAGGGGTGTGCAACCTGCGGCCCGCGGCCCAAATGCAATACAACAAAGTGGATTTTTATGCCGGTCAAAAGTACAAGACAGCCTGTGTGAAACGAAGGCGCGGCCCGCGATCTAATTTGTTTAACTGCGTTTGGTCCTACAGTAATAAAGGTTGCACACCCCTGGTATACGACAATATGTGAAACCGGCAGTCTCATTAATACTTGTGATTTGCATCCCGACGATCATAGAGCACCTGGTGGTCGCTGTACAGCCTCATCATTTTAATAGCCAGTCGCAATGTAATCAACTTGGTGCTTTCACCAAAAGCTGATAGGTGGACGTTTTATTTTACTTCGCCTCAACCCATTAGGCCAAAGGAAGCTTCCGATAGTGATTTCACTATCGAGGATGTTATGCTTTGGCCGGGTATGCGCTTCTCCTTGCGCTCTCAATGTAAGCGCAGCTCTGCAGGGCGCTTACATAACTCCCTTCCCTGCGGAAGTCGTTCAAGCCATTCGTGTTCAACAAGACGAAGCCTACGTATCGAAGATCGTATGCTACTTGCACGTCATGGCTTCGAACCCACATCCTCCACTATGACGTGCCCCGCATCTCCACCATTTTTATTTTACTATTCATCTATTTGAATAAAGACTGAAGATGTGTCGAACACGAAACTAGTTTCCTTGTGCAAATAAATTATTGCCACTGATTCGCTTGATGTATGGCCACTGCGGTGGGTTTGCTATTATTGCTAAATGATAAGTGCAAGCCTGAATCGTTGCAAAGGGATGGAAGACCAGGTTGGAGATTTCCTCAAACAGCTGGCTGCAAAGCTAGAATTTGTTTTGTTGATTCCGATAAGTGGAGGAAAATCCCGTCCATTGGAGTTTTCCACCAATGTTGACACCAATTGAAAAACTTTGAGAAGCAAAGGAAAGGCTTACGGACTGTTGCTTTAAACTTTTGGCTTGTAAAAGCTGGACATCGTTACTTCCGTTTATTTGTGCCCTAACGGCAGTGCAAACTTTTTACTTCTAACTAAACCAATCCATTTGATTCTTCTTGTTAATTTCACTTTAAACTGCCGCCGAAACTGAGTCCTGAGTAATCGAAAAAATTTTTTCTCGACTTTTCCACTGCCCGTTACGGCCTGTTGAAGTCACGTGATCATCTGAGACAAGACCGCGCGTAAAGCGTAGAGTAACGATGTCAATCAGAGTGCTGTGTAGCCGTTTGCGATCGGTGCCAGCAGTTTTGTAATCGGTCTAGTGAGTTAAGGAGTCGTTCTTTGGCTTTATTATTTAGCTTTTGTTCTTAGCACAGTACGTAGTTTTTCCAACTTTGTTTCATTGTCAACTTTCGCATAGGACTGAAGATGTGTCGAACACGAAACTAGTTTCCT
>Ga0210059_1000609_pt1 | contig 47234 bp, 35 predicted proteins | sample Ectturendosymbi2_FD_188042 | JGI IMG/M metagenome (GOLD analysis project Ga0210059, IMG submission 188042) | Ecteinascidia turbinata endosymbiont from Florida, USA - Sample 2 (SPAdes) (version 2) | ecosystem: Host-associated > Tunicates > Ascidians > Unclassified | place: Key West, Florida...
AACTCTAGTTACCCGACCTTCAAAAACAACAACTCAGGTTATCATGCATTTGGGAAATATAGAATGCAGGCAAGAGGGGTTATAAATTATCGTATAAAATATTGCTGGCCGAAAGTTATCCAACTGCGTATGTTTAGCGTTTCCAGATGGCCTGTATTTTACTTCTAATTTAGCAGAGGCCGGCAAAAGGCCGGTATTTTGAAAACCAGCGCCTGAAGCCAGTATTGTGAACATAAATAACTTACCGTAACTTCAAATATAACTAATGTAGAATTCTCAAATTATAGTGACTCTTGTAGTTAATCTTATCAGAACAGTTGCTTCAGCGAAGTTTATTTGCTGCTGCTGACGCAATCCTTGGTGCGATTGTCACGTCACACACACACCGAAATGTAGCAAATCAGCCAAAATACTGGGAAATTATTGATTGTGCCTTAACAATACTCATTGTCTCAGTTTTCCCTGTGCCGCTTACGAATTACAACACAGTTTAAATCTGGCGCTGTTGACAAAATGGCCGTTATTTTTACAAAACGCATTTGGCAAACCTAATATGTCAACCAAACGAACTTAAACAGGAAATTAAGAAAAAAACTGGGGGGGCCAAACGGGGGGCCAAGCAAAAATCTGGGGGGGGCATGGCCCACCCAGGCCCCCCCTTAGAATCATCGCCACTGTATCTGACATCACATATTGGGATATTCACGTGTTCGATAAAATACATGTCACGCCAACAAATGTTCTTGCCTTTGTAAAGCAAGCTTCCTATCATCGTTAGAACATTGACGTAGACCTGTAGTATTTGAGATGAAAAAATTTGCTGATCGATTCCTTGCTTACACCCATCGTGGAAAGTACATACTTGAAAATAGGGTGGTTCAAATTTTTTCTGATATATTTGGCAACGGTCTGCCTCTTGTTTTCCAGGTAATGTTAAGACGGCTCCCAAACCTGCTACTGTGCAGCAAAAAACAACTCCAATAATATCAGTTCAAAGCTCTAGGTTTGCTGTAAATCAGGATTTCTCAACCTGTGGGCCATGGCTCACGAGTGGGCCACCGAAGAATTTTTGACCGGTCACGGTCTGGTATTGTTGAAATTCAGCACGTTTTGCAAGTTGAACCTTTCTATTTGAATAAGAACTGACGATGCCTACATCTTAGGCGAAATATATACTCTGTAAGATCTTAAAATGTCGGATTCTTTGCTGAGAAAGCATTCCTTTCCATAGACAGTGTTTTAATCGAAAACGTAGGTAGTTGTTGAACTATAAACGTCATAATACACTCTCTTTCGTCATTATGTGTTAGAAACTGTTGCCACACGGAAATTTCCACATAGTCTTACACGTCGTGCACAGTATGCAGTTACTGAAGGCAATGTCTATCGAAAGGAATCCTTTCCCAGCGAAGAATCAGGCACTAAAGATCTTACAGAGTATATATAATATTTCGCCTATACAAGGTAGGCATCATGAGCTCTTGTTCAAGTAGAATCTGAAGGCAGTTTTTTACTGACGGCAGTTTTTTAAGGTTTGATTTTACCAACCATGAATACATTTTGAGAGACAGCAACTATATTACCTGAATACCGAGATGGCCGGAAAGCATGGTTTCAGTATATTTTGGTGGTTGTAGTAGAGCGAGGTTCTGCTGTATTTTGAGGGATCATTAGGAAAATTTGAGAGACCGTTTCCGTCCCAACAACGCCTTAAACATGGCTGAAGGCATTTTGAGGCAGGTAGACAGCTCTGTTGCCATGAAAACGAAATCTAGAAGCAGGCTTAATGTGGAGGACGATTTGATCAGAGTACTGAGCCTCGAATATGTATGCCGTCTAACAACAAACAGACTCAGCCTTCGCATTGACTGTAGCGCACGCTGTGTTGTTAAATGTTGTTTTTATTTCTGTTTTGTTCATGTGCGACAGTTGTCGCATAGGCACAGTCGCAGAGTCGATGGGCCACGGACACTCTGTTTATTAAATTGGGCCACATGCTTGATAAGGTTGAGAGCTCCTGCTGTCAGCTTTCCAGGAATCAGCCGATGGGCTTTGCTTTCTTGGCTTGGTGATGATTGAAAGTTGCACATAATTGTATTCAAGTAACTAGTTTCAACAAAGGTGAAGGGTTTGAACCCATCAGCAATTTTTTAAAACTAGGAAATCATTTCACATAGCACAACATATCCTCAGTCCTAAAATCTTACGGTATTCAAATAGAATCTGTTTGATTATTTGAATAAGATTTTAGCACTTGACGTTGCGTAGTGTTACGTGAAATCGATTTCCTATTAAAATATTTGATGATGCATTTAAACCCCGTCGTCTTTTTGGGGACTGGGGACCAGTTACTCTGTATAATATCAGTAATAATTGTTAATATGGATTACATCATGTCAATAATGACGTATTTTCTTATGTACTGGCTCTCAACCTGGAGTCTCTGCACTGGGTATGAAAGTAATTTTTTCAGAACTTAAGTTTGTTCTTCCTCAAAAATCCCTCAAGTTGAAAGAAACTCTAAAAATGAAAGTAGCGTTCGTTCATGGATCCTTTCCTCGAACGAATGAAGGTCACGATACACTAGAGCTCACACTGCGTCCAAAGCTAAACTAAATACGCTTGTCTCTGTCGTACTTGTTGAATGTTTGTAGATTACGTTGGCCATTTAATAACCAGGCTCCTCGAAATTCGTAATCATCTGTATTCTGGTTTGACTAATCTCGCTTTTCAAACAATCGAAAACGCTTTTGAAAGCATTGTGACATTACAATGATGGCGGTCAGTTTTACTGACGGTTTAACTTATATCATCTGCAGGTTTTCGTAAACATTGATGAAGGTTTTTTTTTAAGCAAAAGTTTAATTTCTGATCGAAATTCAGAAATCTACTGAGGGCGTGTTTTTACAACGGCGTTTAAAGCAGCGGAATTTCTGCGACGGCCAGTCTTTTGCTATTTTTTCACTGTTTTTTTGGATTTCAATCATGTTCACTGTCCTGCTGCATGATTCAATGTAGGCTACTTGGGTAAACTCCCAACTCCTTTAATTTTGATTTTTTTACGAAGTAACGCATTTGCGTCCGTACCGGATCTTTTCCGTGGACATTTCCGTGCATAGCCTTTTTGAAATTTTTTCCTGTGATAATTCTGCTTTCTTGCAAGCTGTTTTGTCTTTCTGAGCAACCTAGAATTAGATGTGAGGTTTTAGTGGATGACCAAGCTAGATTAACACAGAAAAAAAACTAGGGGACGTTTGAATTTCCTGTAAAGCGTACTTTCATTTTCAGATAACCAATCTCCACAAAAGTGACACAAGCCAATCAGACGAGCAAAATATTTAAAAGGAAATCGGTTTCACGTAGCAATACGCATTCTCAGTCCTAAACTCTGCAATGGCTGTTTTCGAGTGAAACGCTGAAAGACCAAACCCTTTCATTTCCAGGTGTTTGTGGTGACGACGTTTCGCATTCAGGATGGATATAACTTTTGCGAATTATCTGTGAAAAACACAGCAAATGATTTTTTGCTCATGAAATTTGACTTGCGCGTACAGCAAAGGCTCAATAACAATAATACTGCAATTTTTCGTTGAGCGATCGATTCTTGCGATGCTGAAACCTTTTGCGAATGTGTTGCGTCACTGTGTTGGATCGCACGGTGAGCCGAATTAAGTGCTACAAAAAACGTAAATAAGTTTTGCTTGTTTTTTATTGCAACTATAAGCTAAGCTGTTTGTAAGGCACTGAAGCTTTCTACTCTGGCTGTTTGTTGTTAGCGCTACTGCAAGTGCTTTGAGTGGATTGTATCAGGTTTGAGTTGAAATGCAAGGGAGGCTTGCTGAAAAGTCGCCTTAACATCGGTTCATTTCATTTCAATCTGCCGGATTGGTCATCTCGAATTGCCACAGAACTGAATCTTCGAGTCGGGATCTTTAAAATGCGATTGTCGGTTGTTGTCCTGTTGATCATTCCAACTCTATGTTTTGGTAAGTGGTGTTTAATTTCAATCGGGAATGCTTTGCTTAAAATTCGCGAGTGGGGATACTCGATGCAAAGCGTTGGTGCTTTGGGCTTTCGCTACGAGCCGAATTAATTGAAACCTCGTGTATTTTGTTTTTGCATTGCGCCGTAATCAAAAGCTTACCTGACGCAATGCTGCTATCATATTAACACGATATTTCGTCAGTGATATACCATATTTTGTAAATAGCTCAGCAGGTACATCAATTGACCTTGGGCAACTTGTAAACAAGTGTCCATTATATTAAATACAGGTGTTTTTTTAAGCCAGTGTTTCACAACAAGTTTTTTTGTGGCCCTGATATTTTTGATGAATGTCGTAGCCCGATATTAGCCAACCGAAGCTGGCTGCGTTCTGTTATTTTTCCTGCTGGTAACAAATATATTATGGTATTTTTTGGGTGACGACTATTTTTGTTTTTCAAATACAGTTGCTGTATCAAATCCTTTCAAAATAAGCTTCGTGGTATGTGTGGAAACAGGTTTACGGCCTAATAGTGAGGCACGACGTGGCCAGGATATTTTCTGCAGTAGAAAAAATGTACAAGACCAAGGCACCACCCAGACGGAGCTGTTAGGGCTCGTTGTGTTGGGTCTGCCTGTCGCCACCCATGCGTATCGATGCTCATCCATGCGTACTTCATCTCCGCCATACTTTCACGGCAGTGATGAACAGGTCTATGACGAGGAAACCGACCCGCGCGGCGCTCTCGCGGCGAGCATTATGACGCTGCTGTCTGCGCGTGTAACGGCAGAAACATCTTGACCCTGACAAGGGGCTTAACTTATCAGCGGCTGACTGCAGCGAAAGCGCTTGCCGGGCTGCTTAATTTGTCAAGAGTATCAACCATCGTGCTTGGACTGCGACGTTAATAGGTCCTGCTATTTTTCCAAGTATCTTGTGGCGCTTTCATGCTGCTGCAGGAAAGCAAGTGGTGTTAGGCGTGATGCTGTCAACATTACGAAGAGATCGGAGACATCTCAGATTATCACCACCAGCAGCAGCTGTCCCCGGTTGCTGTATTAGTGACGTTAACCTCATTACAACCTATTAATTATGCTTCGGCGATTATCGACCACAGCGGCTTTTTCATGCGTGAAATTAGGCGGATGGCAATTATGTGGGAGTTGCCAAATTACACTCCGAAAATTTGGTTGGACATTTATTTCTTAGTTGGCATTGTTTGTGTGCCAACTGCTGTCAGCATGCATGAAAACAGGGTTCATTTAATTGGTCGGCTTCTTTGTCTGGAGCGCGAGTCACGATCGGGCTCCAAATACCGCTGCTTCCACCATCACTTTTGTTTTTACGACAAGCAGGTTATTTACTATTCGCCGCGTTGTTTGATAACAAAACACAGTCGCAGATCGAACAAAATTTGCGCCAAGTGCTCTAGTAGTGGTTGAGCAGACGAGAAACAGTCGTCGTCTGTTGAACTTTGAGCCTTGCCGATCTTTATCAATGTGTGCGAGGGACAAGCGCAAAGCGATGTTACGAGTAAGAGTTTTGTTGTTGATCTACAATCTTGCCTTGTTCCGGAAAATTTTCAACAGTTCTTCTGCAGTTTGCTTCTTTCGCCGATGTCTGTGGTTCGACAGGACCCGTTATTGAAACGCCGCAAATACGTGAGACATTCATGTGATCTGCAGGAGTTTAACACGCAGGAAGCGGAAGCATTGCTGAGTACGCGAGAAAGGGTTACACGGAGTAGATTACCAATCGTTTGAACTTTAATTGTGAAGGCAAAGTTAACCTGTTCATGCAGCAGCTGCAGAAAAGGAGCCTTAGTTCTCTCGAAACACAGAACTCGAGTCCATCTAAACGTATGTTGTTAGAGACGGACAGGTAGGACTGTCTGCGCATCAGTTCAAATTGTTTTCAACGATCCAAGCAACTTGCTGTTTTGGCGGTGAAAAGGAAAATCTTGTCCGCAACGACGACAGTTTACGTTTCAAACCCGCAGGAGTGTAACGCAAGGGAAAGAAAATGGTCGTCGATTATCAATCAGAGTTGATGTCTTGCGGAAACGCTGTCCACGCATTCCTGCCACGCGCAACTTCACGGAGGACGGAGCCCGTTTTTCTGTTTTTTTCTTGCAACGTAACGTTTCGTCACGGTTGATTTCGTGATCAGCGAAGCGGAGTAGCAGCAAGCAAGTTGATGTAAAGGTTTTGAGCGACGGGTCCACTTCTCGGACCCTGGGTCGGTTTCCCTTGAACTGTGCTGCCGTCGAGTAAATTCTCCTTTACTGGGGGCGACTCGCGAGTGGCCTTTTGCGATTCAGTGGCTGCCAGACCCTTCCAGGTGGCTGCAGCATTTCTTGGCCAGCAAGACATTTACTGTTTGTGCATCTAGCTGTTTATAAAATAACTGTTGTATTGAATCCGTTCCACATTTCAGCTGATCACAGCTTTGATGTTGAGTGAATATGTTTCTCGACATGAAAGTTGAGTTGCAATGTTATCCTGATCTGGAACGCAAGCCAAAAAAACAAGCCCCTTGTAGCTTTACCGCGCACGTAAGCAGAGAGGCTCTGAAACAAACAATGAAACTAACCTGTTTGCGAGAAAGAATTAGTTGTAGCTTTTATGTTTGATTTTAATTTTTGCGTTTGTTTGGCAAAAAATCGCTTCCTAATCATGCAAAAGTGAACCTAATTTTTTTTTCTGCATTGAATGGCAGAGAAGGCATTCAACGTACAGCTAAACAATCTATAATATTAACAAACATAGACCTTAGGAATTCTACTTAAAATGGGGGGCCGAAAAATCAGTGAATAAGCACAATAAAAATATTACCAAAATGATCCAATCTGTTCGAATTCTATAATAGAAATTCCAATTCGAAATCAAATTCTTTCTTATACAATTCATTACTTACTGGCAGCAACAGAAGGTTGAAAAATATTTTGCGGCGAAGTTTAATTTTTACGTTTCTGGTGCGTTACGTTGGCATGGCAACATTACGTTGGCATGGCATCATTACACTTGAATAACAATATGACGTTGGCATCAATATTTCAAATTTCGAAAACGTTTTTGTGGAAGTTACTGAATCTTCTTCTTTCAGAGGTGTCGTTTAATTTTTCAACATCTCATTCTTTTGTTATTTTCCGCATCTGGTTCTGGTTGATGGTGTTGTCCCAATTCGTATTACTACGTAGTGAAAGCTGATTGCGCTCATCCCCAAAGCAAACGAACATTCTTCGCGAGTGATCTTTCTTTGCGTGACGCGCGATCGAACAACACGTCACAGTTGGGTGGTTGGGGCAACAGTGAAGCCAACATTGCGCAGGTATGCCAAAAACAACCTGGCATGTCAAGTGGTCAGTAAACAAAAACAGTACTAAGTCTATGCAATTTCCCTGGAATGGTATCTTTTAAGAGTAAAATGACTTCAGTGCTTATTGTTAATTCCTTTTGTAGGGACATACCAGAGATGATCGCAAAACACTTTAAAAAAAATTTTTATCTGCATCATATTGGTGAAAAAGGAACCAGGGGGAGAATTCACACTGCTCATCTCTGCCTCTGCCCCCTTGAAAGTGTCGACGTAGTGTTCTCATTAAAAAGGGGGCCAAATCTGGCGTCTTTTGGTGTTTGCACCTTCAACGTCCCATCCATATCGTCGCCTACAGTGCACACTTGGCAAGGATCAATAATTCTCAAAAATGTGACTCATAAAACATTTGAATGCTGTGTACAACTGGCCAGGCAGGATCACGCAAACTGTAGCAATCCTGCTGCATCTCAACTCAGTTCTCTGTTCGGGCTTGTGCGCTTGACAGAGACTCTTCTTGTACATTTATCCAGATGAGCATTCGTTGTCGCCTTATCTTTTGAAATTGTGATGTCTCACTTGCATCGTTACAGAGATGCGGTGACATTTATATGTGATCCGTCACTTAATTTTACTTGTGTTTTTGAAAGAAGCTAACTTTCGTCCTAAGAAAGTAAGATCTGCTTTTTAATTTTTAAGAATTGAAAATGCTTTAAATGATAAGTCTATTAGCAAGATGTGTAGTTGTCGGTTTTCACAGGTAATGTTCCATTATTTGCTTTCTCTTTCAAATGCCTTTCTGCTTAAATTAAATCGCGATGAAATACGAGGTTAGGGAAACGTTCGATCAATGGAAAAGAGTTTTTAACGATCTTATTTTCACAGCAGCAAACAGCAGAGACTGTAGGTTTGCTGGAGACACAGTGAGCGTCTTTTTTCGTATCTGTGAAACGGCGAATGCTGTTAATGCTGTTGGTAAATCAGGGAAAATTTATTTTGGTAATGCCAATTTCAAAAAGATACTTTTGATCATATTTTCTATTGTGTTGCATGAACGTTCAATAAGCACTTGTTAATAATATCACGATTTTGCCATCCTGTTTTATTTGCTTCAGACCGAATGCGCGAGGCGGCAGCCTGTCAGTAGTGCCACTGCTCTTCATGCTTCGTGGGCTGAAATCAATATACCATTGCTGTGTGGTGTGAATATCACTTGAATCGATTCCTTACTCGCTTCCGGCCATGACAGTCCGATGTTAACTGTATCAACGCACGGATTGTCACACGGCGATAGATTGCATGTCGGCAGATTGACAACACGGCTTAGTCTGTCAAGGTAAACAGTGGAAATACTACACAAGCTACTTTTATTATATACTTCACAATTTTAATCCAACCCAAGTTCCTTGAAAGGCTTGCAAAGCTGCTGCAGGACCGAACGTGATGTTTCCGAAACGCCAGAGATTTGTTGTCGCAATTTCGTGACAAGAAATCCTGTCTTGACTGTGAAGCCATTTTGCAAGTTCACCCCGGGACAAGATTGAATAGTGACGCCATGAAGCTATTATGACGCGGATCAGGTGTTGTGTGCAGCGACCTTGTGAGAATACGTTCTCTTTCAACCACGCCGGCTACGGCTGATCCAAGATGATTTTTACATCAGGTCAAGTGGCATGAGCATAAGTCGGTTGTGACGTCCTTATTGAACTGTCTTCAATGTCAGCGAACCTCTTGAGTGCGACGGCCGCGAGTGGAAAGGACGGCGAGTGGCACAAGCAGAGCAGTGCATCGCTACACGATACAGACTTCTGTACATCAGTCAGCTGATGTGTATGTTTAGCCTTTGTCTGAACAGGGATTCCCAACCCTTCTCTGAACATGTACCCTTTCAGCATTTCGACAGATGAACATGTACCACTAAAATTTCCAGTGACAAAAAGGCTAAAGGAAATAACACAAATCCACCAAAGTTTTAATAGAACTTTTATATTTTTAGAACTATAAAGATAGATTCCATTTTTACGTCTCGAAAGTTAATTTGTTAGGAAAATAATATTCACTGATATATATGCATATAAATATTTGAAAATAAATAGTATATAAATATATTTTTCCCTTCTATTGCTAACCTTGAATGTATCCCTTCATATAGGCCAGGGATCTCCAAACGTTTTGTCCGAGGGCCACATGAGGTAATACAGAACATGTGGCGGCCCGGACGTTTCATGCAATGTGATTGTTGCGGGATATGTTACATTCTGCCAAATCAAACAGTTTTTCGTAAGTATACTGCATATTATTTTTTCATCATTGACAAAATGGCTTCGCGGGCCGGATGAAATGGCTTCGCGGGCCATAGTTTGGAGACCCCTGATATAGGCAAATGTACCCCAAGGGTATATGTTCTTTAAGTTGGGAATCCCTGGTCTAAAGAATGGAAATGTGTGGCAGGGACAAATGTGACAAAAGTGGCGATTCTTTTCTTTTATAGCAGCAAAGGAAAGTGAAGTGGTGGGTTACGACTGAACTTAAAAAGGTGGATTTCCTGTTAGGTCCTTTGCGCTCCTGTCATTTGTTTGTTTCTTGGCAAACTGGTGAGAGAATTATTATTGAGGGACGGTGCGCTTACTTCGGACGTTGCGCACTCGTTGTGGAGGGCTGGAGACATCCAGCAGGATCACGCTGCAAAGTTAACGAGGGTCAAACACGCTTCGATTGATTGATGCTTAAGTTTCGTCCACTGCGCTCTAGCTTCAAAAGAAAGTCATTTAGCCTTTGGCACCTAACCTATTACAGCCATTAGAGTTGCTCTTTGTAGCTCTCAGCACTCCACAGGACACTGTAACGATCGACGACAGGCTCCTTTATGAGATCACAAGGCTATTAATTACGCGTGCGGTTTGTGATCTCAGCAAGCACTTCAGCGGTACGGAAGTCGCCCAAGAAGGGCTGTAATTGGTTCTGTATTTTGTTGCGATGCTTTGTCAGAAAAAGGCCGCTTGCCAGAAGAGCCATCGTTTGAGAACTTCTGACCAATTCCGTGTGTAAAAGATGACTCGGTGAATGATCTTTCGGTCGCAGCCTCAGCGTTTCGCCAACTTTTCGCTTTTAACGACACAACGCGCGTTCTTTTATCTGTACCTGGCAGCTGCTCGTTGAACTTGTCTTGACGGACAAATTGGAAATGTGGCAGGGAATCTTATCTTGTTGCCGGTCTGCAGTCGGTTTCCTTCATTTGTCTTGCTTGACACGAACTCGCCCAGGCGCTTATCCTCGCTTGACGGAAAGTGCAGTGTTGTTGCTTAAAATTTCGTTGAAACTTTTGCCAACAGGATTATAATCAGTGATTACAAAAACAAATAGGAAGCACGTGCCGCGTTTTCTAAGTTGGCAGCAACGGTGTACTTGATAAATCAGCCTTGAGCAGACTTTTTGAAACTTTCTTAGCATATTTGTAGAAGCAACAGCAAATAGTCGGAGTTCTGAACAAATTGTTGATTTCAGAGCCAGAACTGGCGCCTGCAGCGCATTGTACGCACTCGTGCATTGGTTTCTTGGTATCTCTCGCTTTCGTCATTCAAGGTTCGCGAATGAAACAGCTTCGTGAGGCGTTTGAAAAGCTTGAAATCGCAGACGCTTGGGCCCGGTATCCGTGCGTAAATATTTGCTGCTGAAGCAAATACTTGTCGCGTAAGCTCGACCTGAACACTGTTTCCAGGTCGTGCCGTGCGCGTCATTCACAAGTTTACTCAAAAAAAACGTGAAGCGATTCAACGGGTAGGAGACGCCGCGTGTTAAACTAGCGTTTGTGGGGAGTATCTCACGATTTGGACCATAGGTCAATACGGTTTGTGGATGATGAGGTGGTTGTAGCGAAATTCCTCCGGTCATGCTTTGCTTGAAATACGCCGCTGGTTTGCACTAAACTGCATCGCATCCTTTCCGGCGTTTTCTAAACCACGCCCGTTGTCGCTGATGTTGTGGCAATCAGCGGCAATTGCTGAGTTACGACGTGTAATGCCGCCGCTAATGGCGCATTGCAGCAATCACGCCAACCCCTCAATCCTTTAAAGATTCGCTCCGACACCGGCTTGTCTTGTTGAACAACTTCGTATTACGTGTTCGGTCGGTACACGCCACTCTAATGACGTCGTTGGAGATTCGCTGCTCATGTGATTAGGAAGATCGCAACCGTTGGCCATTCATTGACTTACGTTGAGTTGTTTGTGACGAGCGCTTTGTCACATTTTGACTACTGTTGGCGGATTGGGAAGATATTTAAGATGTACATGTTGTTGGTGTTCAGTCGAATGTACTTCTTTTGTTTGCAACAGGATACGATGTCCTCAGAAATTGTTGGACATTCCATAAAAATAGAGCCTTTGTTTCAGCTTCATGTTAATGTTACTGCCATAGTTTAAAAACTATACTCTGCACTCTCAAAATGATTGTGTTTTTTTTCCCCTCGCCCTTTCAATATCCACTTCTTCAAGCTGGTGAATGTAGTTTCATTCGCAGCATAGTTTCATGTGTAAAGCAAATGTTCCTACTAAAGTTGTGAGCCCATAATTTTATCGACGTTTCTCCCTCAACACGACGTCATCCTCTCCCCCAACATGACGTCATCCTCTCCCCAAACATGACGTCCTCTTCTCCCCCAGCATAGCTTCCCAAGTTCCGTCAGCGCTGCTCGTGCTGACATTCACAACCGCCATTGGTCGAAAGCATGTGACGGTGAAGTGATTGTAAAATCACAAACAGATTTCTTCAGGACGTCATAAAATATTTTTGCAACTATTTGTTTATGACCCAGGTCTATACAACCACGCTCGTCATTACTCAACAGAGTGACGAGCATTAGCGGTTTGGAGCAACCATTCGCAGTAAAGTAATGGCATTCGCCTGTAATAATATAACACATAGCTGACATGCGCTGCTTGCTGGCAGCAGCATGCAAATAGCTCAATGCCATTTTCGGCGAAAAACGTTCTCACAAGTAGTCCAGCTTGCTTCTTAAATGCAATGTGCATGGTGCAGTGGTGGCGAGTCTTTAAATGGGTTTACTAAACAGTGCAAGCTGTTTTTTTTCGCTGAAACATTTTGGTCATTTGTCTCACAGTTGTATTAAAACTCGCCATAACAGTGTTTTCCAGCCTATATTTTCAAACATTCTGACCGAAATGACTTAATTTTTTTCAGTCATTTCAAAAACCTTCGGTCTATGACTGAAAAATGACCGAAAAAACCCAGATTGCAAGTTCTTTTGTTTGTCTCGAACAATTGTTTGCTGTGCGACTAGAAATTAATGAAGATAACATTAAAGGATTTCCTCCCATTTCGTTGCAATGATCGCGAGATCATATCCATCATCGTGGACTCCCCCATATCATGACTGTCTCGCAACAAAAATGCCATCAACTTCTCAGAACTTTCATTTTTCAGCAAAATTTTTCTGGTAATTTTTGTTCGGACGCTGGCATTATGACAACTGTTTCAAGATATTTACCGTGAGTGTGTTCTCTAAACATGCAAAATATAGTTTGGAAAAATATTGAAACCTTTTCTTATCATCAAAAAACCTTCGTTTTTGTACCAAATTGCCACCTGCTGCTTTGTGTTTATAATTTTTTTACACTGCAATAAATGGTGTTAACTCGTCCAAGCTCACTTGGCTGGTCAGTTTCACGCTGCTAAAAAGTTTCAACAGTTTCATCAACACTAAAAAAGCCTTCAAAAAACTATACATTTTTATTTTGAGACGTTTCGGATTATTCTTAATCCATCTTCAGTCAAAAAAATATACCTCTTCAATACGTAAATTTTATGTCAAATAATTGGTTGATGCTCAGTTCTTATGTTAATACATATTGCGTGCATTGCTGTTGGTGCTGACGTAGACATACCGTGCTGATTGTTGAACTTGAAAATGTTAAACAAACTTTTTGCATCCTTCGTTTGCATTGCTCTGTGAATAGTCTTTTGCTGCTGGTCTTGGCTTATTTACGTAAATTACGATCTTATGTAGGTTTTGTTTTAGCACTTTCTGCATACCTGTTGGTCCTGCTTTCACTGTTAGCGAATTTGACAGGGTTGGCGGTCTTGGTGTTGCTTTTGACGTCTTTTGCGTCACACTGTTATTTCTTGCGTCACAGAGTCTTTTGGTTTTGAATTGCTAGCATTGCCAAGTGTTGCTTTATTTTTTTGACTGAAGATGGATTAAGAATAATCCGAAACGTCTCAAAATAAAAATGTATAGTTTTTTGAAGGCTTTTTTAGTGTTGATGAAACTGTTAAGTCTATCCCAATTTTATGCTAAAAAATTTTAAGTTTTGTGGCTTAAATTGTTTGTACTACACTGTTTCTTATTTCATACTTCTGTTTCAGTAAGTTTTTTAACATCTGCATGTCTGTCCCAGTGGTTTTCGCCTCGATATTTGTGGACTACAGTGACGAATGTTCTTGACACTCGGCAAGGAATCATTCTAACTACTACGAGACCATTGTTTTGCTCGAGGTTGATTGCACAAGTGCAAAACTTGAGAAAAAACTTGTTTTCTTCGTTGCAGTCGATGCCAAAACTGAACAGCGCCTGTGCAAGTGCAACGCCAAGGAATTCGCATGCGCAGCGACGAGAGGCAAGTGCACTTGCATCCCGATGACGTGGCGATGCGACTCTGACAATGACTGCGGCGATTACAGCGATGAGAGAGACTGCGGTCAGTTATCGTTTCATTTTCATAAAGAAAAAAGAATAAATGAAAAGAGATTGTCCGTCACTTTCGCTCATGTTTGAGTCAATTGTCATTTGTCAGTGCATTTTTAAAATCGTTAATGCGATTTCATTGACACCTTATCTTTTATTGACCCCGTTACCTCCCCCGCGGCCAAATAAGCTTTCCGCTTCGTGCAGCGAAAGGATTTCCAAACATTCCGCAGTTGAGAGAAATTTCAGATTAAACGAAGTAGTTTTTCGCTGACTAATTAGCGTCAACTTCTGACGAAGGTTTTTTCTGACCGACTGGCAACGAACGGAGCTGCGCTTTTGTGCTCGTTGCCTGGAACTGGTCATGGCTTTGCTCAGTTTCAACTGTTCTCCTGAAACGGTCGATGATGGTGGTCTCAGCAGTGAGGACGGGGTACAAAAGCGCCTCTCTTTCTTCTATTTATAGTAAACATCTCAAAGAGATTCCAATGAATCTTTTCAGGAAGCTCCTTCCTTTGTTGCAACTCGCAACATCGACACCGGTTCGAACCGAGCGTCGGGGGCAAAGCTTTCTCCGACGCGAATGTCAACAGAGCGACAAGCGGTGCACAAAACGCGGTTTAGATCACAAACAATCCTTGTTTCCAAACTGACCCTATCCCAGCAGCACTTCACAGTGCACGTCGTTGAGGTCTTTCAGCTTCAGGATAAATACTTAAATTTGTTGGTTGAAAAACGATAGTTTGTTGACAGACTATCCAGCTTCTATAGCTGATATTCGGGTTCCTCTTCAAACAGCCGAAGACTAATGGTTGTGAAACAAGCACCACCTTTTTCTTTAGGTCTCCCAGACAAAAAAAGAGCTTTGTTTCATGATGGGTTGTAAAGCATTTGTCCACAACTGGAGTTTTCCTTAAGACACCCCGTTTGTTTGTCGTGGTAACACTTTCTGTCAATAAACCTGGCAAATAAAAGAGGCTGAAATGCTGCCTTGCTACTGACCAGCAACTAAAATAAACACTTCGTGTTCTGAGAACGGTCTGCAACGACATTCACATTTTGACTTTTTTGATTAAAAGATGATTTCATCATCATTATTTCAATCACACGTGGAACCTCCTGAAAGCACGTTTCTGATTTTGCTTCTTTTTTTCAGAACTGTTAACCGCAAGTAAATGTCTGCTGTTGTCGCTGCGCGTTACCTTTGCGTTGTTTTGTGACCAATTGGCCGTTTGCTTCAACTTTGGAAACTGGTGGGAAGTGCAGTGAAAGTTATTGACTTATTCAGTGGCTGGACCAGGTGTGGGAGAAGTAGGGCTCCGGATTAAGTCATGCGTTCATGTTATATGCAGACAGAGAGCTTATGTCGGGCTTTACGTTTTTGGACCCACGAAGCCGTTTTGAAAACCCATTAAATTTTTTTCCCAACATTTGAAATACGCTGTAGACATCTTTCAACCTTTTTTTTTATTTTCGAACCGGGTTTAACTGCCTCAGCCAAACAGGAAAGGTTTATTAGTCCAACATTTACTATTTTGGCAAAACTTACGTACAATAATTCCTTGGAAGCTGTCTGAAAAGGCGCCGTGTTTTAGTGAAGAGTGAATTGAAACTTGAAACTTGTTTTCACTTGACTTTGTTGGAGTTTGTTTGCTTCACTGAAATGTGGTCGAAACCTCAGCCTCCTCCTCCGAGGCATGAATCGACGAGGAACGAGGCTTAAACTGGTTTCGCCAACGTTTGTTTCTTTCCTGCCTGCGGATCAACGTCACAATGAGGCCCGATGCACTTGAACAATCGCTTTTTCGAGCAAAGCTCAAGATGTTGTTTCCACCAAAACGCGACACTTCAAGTTTTAAGACAGTTCCTGCATTAAATGTTTGAAACTGTACTTTCAAAGCAAAAGCACCTATTTGCCAAAGCAAGAAATGCAACAGAGAGCAAATGATTTGGCTAAAAGTTTGAAGAAACAGCAAACTGAAACAACAGCTTCATCTTCACAATGTAACGCGACTAAGGAAGAGTTTACAAAGGAACGGGAGGAGCAAAGCCTTCTTTTTTTAGATTTCTTAAACTAAATATTTTACCTGATATGCTACGCGACGTTGAATTTGCAAATATCTGAATGTGGCCCTTGCACTGAATATTTCGCTTACCTCTGCGTTGGACAAGTAACCAAGGTGTTGAGACTTCATTAAATCTGGTCGACCTGCGTGGCAAGTTTGTTAAAGCTACCTGTTCGTAGCTGGGTAAAGGACAAAACTTAACGAAAACGATGTTTGTCATTAGCTGACTGCACAAGAACAACAGCAGCACTTAACAATTTCAAACACTTCCGTGCCAACCATAGGCGTCGGAAAGGGGGGCAGGGTAGGCCTTGGCCCCCCATGTATTTTGAAATTCGACATTTTGCCATTAAATGTTCGGCAAAAAAGGGTTGTTTTCTTAGTTTCGAGTGGGTAAAATGAAATTTCACCGCTATAGGGACCACGTAGCAAAATCTTTCTGGCTGCCCCTGGAAAAATCCACTATTCCCCCCCTGAAAAAAATCCCTCCGACGCCCATGGTACCAACTCTTTTCAACTGACAGTATCGATCTACTGTACCCTAATTGTAAAAGATATTTTGTGGAAATAAGTCTCTAGCTTAAACAGAGAATTTTGAAGTTGAGCTGCATGGCGTTGTTATGCCGATTGTATCCGAAGCTGCCCTCCAAGGTACAACCCCATAAGAGACGTTTCTCTGTTCACAGATCTGCGGTAAAGTCACAATAACTCCGCCTTGTACGTCACAATGAAACCCAGGTGTTCCAGGCCTATTTCAGCCTGATGTGACGTAGCTGTAGGGACGTGAAGAGGCAGATCACAAATGTTTGAACAAATTTCAAATTAATTTCTTCCTTCACTATTTGCTACCTCAACTGAATGTATGCGCTGTGCTCTTGTCACCCGAATCGAGACATAGTTTTCGCTTGGCAGCGGCCATCAGGGAGTGGCGGCATGGGCCCTGATCACAGGCCCCTTGGCTAAATTTCATCAGACTCCTTGATCCAGCGGTCAATTGTGGAACGAACGGTCTTTTAAGTACTTCGCTCAAAGTGACGTAACTAAGGACGGGAAAGAAGTAGGCCAAGTTATTATCTTCCTATTAGTGCTCGAAACTAATGAAAAGCAGATGACAGTATTTTTGGAAGTCCGAAGTGGTTGTCTTTGTTTCCTGAGTGAGGGCCGGTGGGTTGTTCAGCAAGGGATTCTTCCACCAGTGCGTTTGTGTTTCGCTTTCGGTGAAACAATCAGTTTGTTGCGGTTTCTGAGACCGAGGTTCAAAAGCGAAGAAAATAAATGGAAAAATTGTTTTCAAGGCATGAAAAACTTTTAATCAGATTTTCAAAAAATTGAGTGACGTCTTGCAAGCAAGCGTAGCTGGGCATACGTCACCCTGTTGCCAAACCGCTGATGCAAGGGTGTGGCGGGTGGTTCCACTGTGTGTCGTTGTGCTACGGCTTTTAAGCGATCTTTGCAGAATTCCTGTCAACGGCAAACAGCACTGTTTTTAGACTTCTCTCACGATGTCAAGCCACTGATGGCGTTCAAATCACTTGACAAGCTTGTTTTTGTCAGCATTTCAACCATGTCTTTCCCACAAACTTGGCCAGCAGAGCAAACTGCCAGGGTTATCCGGCTTCGAGGCTCGAGTCCGCTTTGTGCCAGGCTCACACGCGAATGTGCTGATCTAATTAGGCGTGAAATCGGCAGCGAGAGTGTTGCACATATAAGGCATGTTATGCTGGTGACTATGCACGGGAGGGCAGTGGAACTGATCATTTTCGCCGATGCTCAGCTTAGAAATATTTCCCGAGGCCTCCGGTTCCATTCCAACACGCTTGTTATCAGAAGTGTCTTCTGAATCAAACCTTGAGTTTACCCGAACACGAGTCCTTCGCACCTGCGCTGTTCCCGCTTCATTGTTAAGTGGGAGGAGCATCGCTGGTTCACAGTATTGACGAGGCAATCGTAAGTTTCATTTGCAAGCGCTCGTAACTTAAACTTCCATGCCTCATCTCACCACTGCACGTTGCGCAGGATGTGCGATGCGAAAAATCGAGCTTTGTGTTCGCAAGTCGATTGTTCAGGCGAAATGTATACGCCATTTAAGCTCAACTGTTGCATCACAATTAAAACCCATCTTTGACAAACAAACAAACAAACGTCAGCGGCGAAACGTAAATCTCCTTTCGCGACGATGATTGGCAGCTGGCATGTTTGCTCGATTGTCTTCGCACGAAACCCTTCTGCTGTTGCGTCACAAAGCGCGAGTCGCTTTGTAATAATGTGAAGAAAGCACGGGCTCAGCAAAAACCTGTGCACGCTGAACTGCTTGTCAACGGTGGGAGTGATCTTTAATGCGGCAAGCCGCTTTGATCTCATAAACCGGTCACGCTTCGATGCCGCCGCGCTGAATCAATTGAGCAGCAAAGAAAAGTTTTGCTTTTGACGTGTGCTCCCCACGACACGGTTCGCTGCGCCCCGAGCATAGACTGTTGCTTTGATTGCTGCTCTTGGGGCTTGGCCTGGGGCGGTTTCGAATACTTGGCACCCGGTGACTATTAAACAACGTGCGTGAGAGTTATGCCATGTGCGAAGGTAATTGTGCGTTTCTGCGACCGAGGCATGTGTTCAAGGACTTACACCAAATGCTGGGCAAACCGCGGCTCGCTGACATGTTTTGTGCGGCTCTTCCAGCTGAATAACAATATTTCAATTTGATGGCGAGTTGCCGCCTCATATTTAATGTTTGTTTCGTTCATCAATGTATTTACACGAATTCGTATGGTTAGTTGCCAAGAAATGTGCGAGATGTGATGTAGGTCATTTTATGTAAAACTTGCATTCTTTACCGCATTCGTTTTGACACTACAAACTGAACAAGTTTGCCCGCTCCTGACATATAAAATCATCGTATCGGGCCGGAGATGTTGGGTTATTGGCGTTGTTCTCGTTAATAAACATTATGTAGAATAGGTCAGAGCAGTCTACACAACATGTTTAAGTGAAATACATCATTTTACGGGGAATAATCCCCGTGCGGTTAATTAATTGCTTGCTGCGCGGTTGGGATGGAGCCCAGAAAACCTCAAGCATCTTACATCGGTCATATTTTGGAAAGAACCGCAGCTCTCCGCGCATTTCATTCATTAATCACGCTCTTTCTGTCGTCATAATCGCTTAACTCGTCACCTCGAGCGTAGGCGCGCGCGTACGCTCCGCAGAGCAGTTTACAGCGGGCAAGGCCGACCCCACACATCCACCCTGGGGTTCTGTTTATGCCGCATGCCGGGTCCGTGTCGAAAACAAGGCACAAATTGGGTTAAAATTGCGTGCGAGCAAAAACGACGGAGGTAGCGGAAAGCTGCGGCCAAGCGCGCTTCATCTTTGGACTCTACATTTGAGGGAACATCTGCAGTCACCCTTTTCACCCACCCTTGCACCGCAGCGGCCGCCGCTTCAGTTGGTCCCAGATGGGGCTTCAACGTATTTTCCGACTATTCTCCTTCAGCCTGTCGATTTGTTTTGTTGAACTTTACATGATGAAATAGGTTTAATGTTTGTTTAAGGAATTATTGTGTCCGGAGAGTTCGAGGAACAGTTTACTCAGAGGAAAATTAATAACAGCAATGCTACGCAGAAAATTTTCATGCGTTTGAGAAATTTTTTTGCTGCATTTCACCTTTCAGTGCACTTTTTACCGGAAACGTTGAAATGCGAGTAAGTTGAAAAAAGCGTGACAAGTAATTGCTCTAATTTGTTAGATTTCCGAAATCTGTTTAATTAAGAGTTTTTGCGTGGACTTTATTCCTGTGTGTAGATTATTTATACAAATTTATTAATATTAAAAAAACTCCACGAGTTACTCCAGCACAGCAAGTTCTTGCTGCTCGTAATTAAACTGAGGTCAAGGAAATCTTATCCTATACTGCGATGCTGCCCAAAACCACCGACCATGCACAGTCCTTGCTGTGTTGTGTTTAGTTCGACCGACATGTCCGGCCAACTGGTTTCGCTGCAAGAATGGAAAGTGCATCAAAAACGAGTGGAGGTGCGACGGGGACAACGACTGCAGCGACGGCAGCGACGAAGACGACAGTTGTGGTGAGCGATCGAGCGATTATGACGCTTGCATTGCAGCAGGAGTCTGTTGAACCGGTGATCGTTTCGCTCGTTTTGAATGAGGGGACTGAAAAACGGGGTTACGAATAAAAGATACAGGCGTCGTTTAACTGGGTGCTGCCTGTACCCACTGTCAGTGCTTCTGGTTAAGATTACGAGAAGATATTGCTTGCTCATGTGTTATTTTTATTTCATCCTCATCTGACTCCAACAATTTAATGGTGTTTTGCATGTATGATTGCCTAGCAAACAAAATTCTGATCTTGTTTACCAGCTGCCAGTACAAGCTCTACCCGGTACCGTTGTTTGTGCCAATACCTCGGTGCAACCACACCCCATCCACGCCCACCCCTTGTGAAATTGCGTGAACGTAGACGTCAGATTTCTGCGCTGTTTTCCACGCATCGCGATTCAAAACTCGCGCGACGTCATTTTCTCGGCGCTGCGGCGCGCTTTGAACCTTTGAACAAACTGACCTCGCTTTGACTTCTGACGTTTCCATTCATGCCGCTGTGCTCACAAAGAAAGTGCGTCGAATTAAATCAAACACAAAAAAGTGCCAGCAACGCGAGCTGATCAACCAAACCCCGTGTTATGAAGGAAAGAAAATATATGATTTTGAGTGAACTCGCAACACAGCTGCTGTTGTAATGGAGGTTGGGCCCGGGCAAGTTTTTGCAAATTACCAGGCCACTCCTGTGAAAGGTCTGCTGCCCCACTAAGCTTATTAAACCTGTGGCATGCATAGGTGTGCAGTGTTATAAGAAATGCCCTCAGCGTTGCGAAGGTGTGATTATGCGTAGGTGCTTTCACCCGTCTGCTACCTCATGCGTTTCTTATTAAAAAAATCCTGTTGGTTCAACATTACGTCGAAACCGCGTGCGTTTCCCGGATACCTTTGCATGCTGGTCATCATACTTAATTTGACAAGGGGAATATCACCGAGGTATACATCGTGTGTATCATATCATGTTTTTTTGCCAGGGCGAATGCTTTATGACCAAACATTTGCATTCGCTGCTATCATGTGCTGGTAAGTTCTTTCTTTTATGAGCACGGTTCTTTTAACCAATCCGCTTTTGATAGACAAAGATAAACAATTGAAAAATTGCTTTGACTTTCAAGTAAATTTTACTGCATTACATGGGTGTTGCGACAAAACTTACTCCATGTGTCTTTGATCCAATTCCGTGCTGGTTGCGATGATTTGTAATGTCCATTCCAAACATTGATGCAGGGTTTCAACTTCTGGTTAGTGTGTGAAGTAAAGAGCTTTTATGGGGAGGACACTGTAACTAAAATCTAAGCTTCAATCCCTTCCGGAATGTCTTCAGCTTCCCAGTGAGAGTTGAAGCGCAGGAGGACCAAAAATGATCTGTCTTTGTTGAAATTGTTCTCAGGTAATCCTCCACAAAACGTCATCACGTGTTTAAAGCTGGCAACGCCGATAGTCACAGTGATTCAAAACCCATTATGTCGCCGGCCACAACTTAGCTGAGCCCCGATCGACAGCGTAAATGCTTATCTCTCGACCAGTCATCACTTTGCTGAAATTGTACACCTTGCCACGATGATGCGATTTACAACGCAAGACTAACACGCGTCGCGTGCAGTCGCTTGATCTCATGTCATTGGTTGTTTCGAGTGGAGCTTTGTCCGGACAGTCATTGGTTGATTCACGCATACTTTGCTTCTGCAATGCGCACCAAAAACGCGAGTAAACTTGCACCGTTGTCTGCATTGCAGCTTTTCACATTGACCGCACTTGTCAACTGTCACTGAGTTCGGCTTATACTTTGTGCGGCTGGACCGGGTGGTTTGTTTGATGTGCGCAGAGAGACATGACAGACTTTACAATCACCTTGATATTACGCGCAGCTAAACAGCGTTTGAACCTTTCCGTTAAAAGTGACTTGTTAATTAAATTTATCTAAATTGCTTATCTCCTCATTCCAACTATGCTTTAAAGTTTAACAGACTGCAGTTTTGGGATATTCCAGAAACAGTGTTTTGAACACTTTTTGAAGATTTTCAAACTTCAGTTTGTAAACGAATATGTTCGGACATTTGTGTTTCCTCCCCCTAGCGTATATTTGCTCCCCTGCGTATATAGACCAATCAAGCGGGAAATTTTTCCACCAAATCATAATTTCCTAACTTATTACTTATCTTTTTAAATGCTTCTTCACTTGTGTTCAGTTTTCGTCTTTTAGGTTTCTTCCTCTTTTGTTCGTTCGTGCATACCACGCATGATCGATTTTAAAACGGTTGAGTGACTGCCACTGAAACTATTTGTTTGCAGCCACTCAGGCTTGTGACGACACAGAGCGGAAGTGCGCCAACGGCGAATGCGTGCTGACCACTTGGTGGTGCGACGGAGACGCGGATTGCGGAGACAGGAGCGATGAAAAAGATTGCAGTACGTATGACGTTTCGGTGTGACGATTTACGTATGACGTTGTGGATGTGACGGTGTATGTATGACGTTACGATGTGACGTTTGTGATGGAGCAGCAGAAGAACGAACAGGAGGCGGTACTTTGCATTCTTGCACAGCTCATCAGTCGAAATTGTGTGTGCAAACTTAGGATCTTCCCGTTTCGATCCGTGGAACTTGAATGCTTCGCTTACTGAAGCTTTTCTATATACTTTATTGTTTTTGGTCTTGCTACACACACAGCTGCCAGAAGAATGTGGGCGCCTCTCGGCAGTGGATGGCAAGTTCACTTCCGAAGTTTTAATTAATCATCGTCATGGGTCAGGTATGCCCATTGCATTAGGTGTCAGTCTCTTTCAGTGACTGCAGGATAAGAAGGAAAAATTAGAACATAATCTGCAGCAAAAAGATTGAGACATATCAGTTGGCTTTGGATATATCGGTGTAAATCGTCAAATTGTAAACCTGGAATGCCGGGAAGTGTTTCCCCCTAAGGTGCGCAGTACTGCCAGATCATTTTCCCAGTTAAATCTCATTTTCAAGCATTTGCAACATTCCAAACATTGGAAAACAAGCGGAAGCTATTTTAATGAAATGTTTACTTAGTTCATATTTTGATAAAATTTCATTTCATTCTAATAATCAACTCATTTTGTTATTCATTTAGAACTCTGCTAACTCAGCCTTAAAATAGTCATACTCACTAAAACAAACATTTGGTCAGTTTAAATTTTTTTAGAGGGAACACTGATGCCCGGCCATTAAAAACCCTTGGGATTGTCCCAAGTTTTCAACATTTGTGTGCAGGTGTTTTCTAAGTTTGCTTTGCAGGATATTCCGACGTAATTTCCATTTCAATAGGATCTCAGTGCTTGCTCATGCCTTCTTTGGAGAATAGTTGAGGTTGAATCATACCCTTGTGAGAATCAATAATAGTTTCTCAAACGCCTGCTATACAAATTGCGGGGTACCACAGGGCTCTGTCCTTGGTCCCTTATTATTTCTAATATATGTCAACGGTATTGCTGAATCCACTGAATCCTCAATCTCATTGTTCGCAGACGACACAGCCCTGTTGTTCTCTTCTCGTTGTTCACTTCATCTCCATCAGGTCTTAACTCGAGATTTGCACACCTTATCCAATTGGTCAAAGTTATGGAATGTAAATTTTAATCCAGCAAAGACCAAAGTTTTAACAATTTCCAAACCTCATATCTCTCACCCTGTTCTTACATTTAACAATATTGACCTTCAGTGAAACTGATTCATACAAATATTTAGGTCTTATATTTCATCGAACCTTATCATCGCATCATCATATTTTGGCGATTAAACAAAAGACCAGCACACTCAGACTTAACCGCATCAAACAGCTTTCACACCTTGTTCCACGCAAGGTCCTTTATGCACTTTATGTTTCTTGTGTTCTCCCAAGCTTAGACTATGGAAATGTGATTTTTGCCAACTGCTCAACTTTGGATAGCGCGCTCCTTGAGAACATTCATACAAAGGCTGCCAAAATAATACTCGGTTGTTTCCGTACAACACGCAACGCCCCTGTCCTTTCAGATCTCAACTTCATTCCGTTATATAACAGGAGAGAACTCCATTTGCTCTTGTTCTTTTATAAAATAAAAACTGGTCTTACCTCTCCCGTCCTCCACTCGTTTTTACCGCAGACCCTCGGAGAAATCTCAGCCTATTCATTTCGTCATGCCAATAATTTTCAGCTTCCCCTCTCCAAACGTTCACCAGTACATAATTCATTTTTTAACAAAGCTCCCGTCCCCGGGAACTTCCTACCACAATACATCAAATTATCTTCGAGTTTTGCAGCATTTAAAAACCGCATCACCCTCTTTTACCATGGCATGAATTGCAACATTTGGCACTTGCAAGGGTCAAATCCATCCGCTACCTCATTACGCTGTGTGTTTCGCCTTGGTCACAGCCCCTTAAACATTAATATGAAATCCTTTCGACAGTGGAGTTGCGGGTCTACAGAAACACTCGAACACCTTCTCCTGCAGTGTAATTTGACCTTACACCATCGACATTTGCTTCTTCTAACACTAAAAAATACCTTGCTCAATGAAAAAATTTATAATCAGCCACAATATTCCATTATCAGAAATAAAACTCTAATCCACATTCTCCTGTTTGGCCACCCGAAATTATCATTTAAACCAACAGTAGTCATCTTCTCAGCATTATCTCGATTCCTGAAGAACAGTTGGCGCTTTAAATCCCTTATTTAACAATGTTGACCCACCAACTTTCCTGTGCATCCTGTTACATAACTTTCCCTACCGTCTCGTGACTGGTTCCTATTTTTGTTCGTTTGCTGCCATTTATTTATGTTCGTTTGTAACCGTTGGTTTTGTTTATTCGATTGCTCCTGTTTATATCGTGCTCACCAACTCGATCAGACAAGAGACATCAATCAGGCCTCGGCCTGCCACCAATTGTCTTTAAATAAATTCGTCGCATTGCATGCGATCCAGTCAAAATCATACCCTTGTCCCACGCATTTTATGCGCGTTTGAGCAGAATCCAAATGTTTCTGTCGAAAACAAATCTGGGCTATCTTTTTTTTTTTTCTCATTCAAGGTTTCATAGTCTTATCAATGGAGGGCTATTACGCTTTATAAAAAAGAGAAACTGATACTGTTTCTCAACAATCGTTTTTGTCGCATTGGGTCTCCCAGGATTTGGGGTTTCGGGACTACGACATAACTGCGCTGGGGACCAAAACTGGCCCGGCCGAGCATTTGTGTCCATAAGCCACCCTAGACAGCAGAGCGTAAATATCAATTTTGAACGTTATTGTAGTTTGAGGCGCTTGTCAACAGACTCTGTTCACTTCAGTCCAGTACTTTTTCCGCTCTTTTCTTAGTCTTTTGGTTCTGTTTTTACTAACCAAAATACTAACCAGCCATCCAGGGTAACGATGGAAAAAACAATTGCCTGCGGTAAGTTCTGCTGCGAACACAAACAGGGAGGAATAGGTTATGTGCTCTCGCTTTCTGGGGGTTGCACCGCTGTATAGGAACGTCCTGTCGACGTTGACGATCGAACAAACGATTTCGCTGTTGCTTAGATGCAGTCACGTGAGAAAGCGCAGCAAATACGGTTTTATGTTTTCTTGTCGCTGACGACCCAGCTTTACTGAGCCCACCGGGTATTGACCAAACCCCCCTGTGATCAGTGAATTACTTGGGAGTACAAGGGGGTCAAAACCCCATTATGTCCTGATGTCTCGGAAGATAATTACGATTCTGTGTTCCAGTCACTAGAGCAGGTTTTCGTATTAACCAAGCATGCTCTGATTGTTCATCTGCGATGGCCGTTGTCTCGTGTAATTTCGCAGTTTTCAGAATCCACGAATGCGCGTTGCTTAACGAAGCGGCGAGCCTCAGAACTTGCAGCTCGAAATAGATTTGCTTCAACTTTAAACTGAGTTTTCTTTGTTCTGCAACACTGTAAGCCACTTTATCTGTTTCCCAAATTTCGTGTTTCAAATTGTTATCATGTAAATCACCCTTTCACCACCGTCAACAGGAGTCATGTTCTTAGGATCTTACCCAGGGTGCTGACGCGCTGTTGGCTGAGTGTGGCCAGCTGACGTCAGAAACGGAATTGTTTTGTCAGAAGCACTATTGTTTCGTTGAGTAGAAAATTCTTTCTGTCAAAGTCTGACCTTTTACTAATTTTCCGAAGATGCCTCGCTCGCCACTTGTGTCCGTTCATGGCTCAAGTTGAACCCTTTGACCGGCCGGTAAGTTCCACTGGTTACCGCCGCTCAACCCTCGTCCCACGCACAAGCGAATCACGGCAAATATTTCAATTCGTTTCTTTGCACTGGGATATCTTCAGGAAACAAGAAAGATCAGAATCTGGTTTGAAGACCAAACGTTCTCCTCTTTTGTTACAGGAAAAGTACAAATCACGGCCAGGAAGACTGTTATTTAATTTTGCTCTTTTCGTTTTTCGGGTTGCTGTGTGACGTGACGCCGCAGATGGTTCAAGTTTTCCCGAATGAGCTGACAGATCTCTATCGGCAGCGACGCAATGGGGCGAAATCGGAAGCCGTGAAGCTTCTCAAGCGCGAGCGCGAGTTATAATGCGTTTCGCTTCACAACAAACCTTAGTAAAGCCTTTTAACAAAAAGTTGGTCCAAATTCCAAGCATTCCATTGAAAACCATTAAGATAGGAGGCTCTCAGTGAAAGCTTCGACCATTCCGCTCTTTGCCGTCATGGGAGGTCTGCTTGTTTTCAGAATTTCTTAATGCAGCTCGTTTTTCATTAACGTTCAGTTTGTGAATGCGGTTCGAATGAAATCTTGCGATACGTAAAATTACGCGATAGTCAACCGAACCGCTTCTTCCCAGTCACGATCCAAGCCTTCGCAACACGGTCACCCGATAAGGACCTACCAGGGTGACAAAGCCAAATCTTCCATGTAGTCAGCTTCGTATGTAGCGACACAGAAGTTTTCATTCCCAGGTCAAGTAAAACACTAAGGCAGTGATTCTTAACCTTTACAACACGCCGAACCCTTACGTAGTTTTCCAAGCTTTTGTCAAACCCCATTTTTACCCAATATAACAGACAGTAGAAATGGTTTACATGTTTCAGATGACCTTCGTCGAACCTTTGAAATGGCTCCGTCGAACCCTAGGGGTTCAATCGAACCCAGGTGGAGAACCACTGCACTAAGGACATGGGCGCCCCACGCCTCATTAGATTCTAATTGTACATATTCTGCTCTACTTCACGCATACATGGCCCTCGACTGCCGCACCCCCATCCCCCTACCCCAGTACGTTGGATGACGCATGCATTGGATTTATTTGTTGATCTGTTGCAGAAAAAGAAAGTTGCGACCGCACAGAGTTTCGTTGCACTGACGGGGGGTGCATCGACAAGACCTGGAAGTGCGATGGCGACTTCGATTGCAGGGATGGCTCGGACGAAGAGTGCGGTGGGTTTGATGATTCGTGGCGAAAAATGAGCTGTTTGTGACGTTGCAATGAGGGATTGTGATAAATTAATGTCAGTTGAGATTTAGTGAAAAAAAGAGCGCCGCGCGATCGGTTTAAGGAAAATTGCAACGTGGATATTTTTTGAAGAATCCGAAAAATGATTTCAGTTTATTTTCAACTTTTCAATGATTTCAGAATTTTCAGCTTTCCACCGTAGAATATTTTAATAGCTGTAGACATCAGTGTTATCAGAAACACTTATTCCTTTGCTCTTTCCGCTAAATATCATGGTTACAGTGGGGAGAAACTATGTCCAACCCGCGGGCTGCATGCGACCCAGTCGAAGGTTTTGACCGACCCAGTAAGCTTTGAATTATTGAGTATGCACAGTACAATGACGACCAGTATTTATTTTGATAACCCTAAATTCCAGATTTTCGATGTAGTTGTCATTATTGCCTGTTTATCATGCAGTATGCTGTGGCCGATTTCCACGCGTCTCGGAACAAACTGACTTTTAGCTTATTCTGATTTCTACCCATGTGTTTCTCTGCACTCCAAACTGATTTCTAACTACTGTTGTCGTTCCATTAGCACCAAATGTGCCTAAGGTGTCAGTTTGTAAGTGATTAAAAGTACCATACAATCTTTATCATTGCAGTTAGTATTCGAATGCTTTCAGTAGCTTAAAATAAACTTTGGTTTGCTGAAATGAAAATAAATCATTCAATGTGCTGCCCTCATAAAGATAGTGACATAATTTTTAGCCCAGTAAGGCATTTCGGTTGGACATAGCTGGTCTAGGATGAATGTGCATTCTGTTTGTGTTAAGTGTCAAAGGACAAGAATGCTTTATGGGCTTCGACAAAAGCCAAAGGATTTTTGGAAATGTTGTGTAAGGCATGAGAAATTGCAAATATTTACCCCTGTGCCAGAAATGTTTGCAGCATTTTGAAGTTTGGAGTTCTCATCCAAAGAAAAAATGCTTTCTTTGTGTTGTTATTTAGTTTGTGTATGTATAGTCCTGATTGCAGACAATTGCGAAATACAACATCTTTCACGTCTCCTTCTCTTTCAACAGACACTGACGAAATTCCAGTTCCCGCCAACATGACGTGCAAGGCGGATGAATTTTCATGCATCGGTGACCGGCGGAATGGCACGTCGGAGGAGATCGATTTCTGCATTCCCGCCGATTACGTTTGTGATGGGGACAGGGATTGTGAAGATGGGATTGATGAGAGAAACTGCAGTAAGTTTTGATGATTTGAGCGGATCCATTGCATTGGTTCAGTTTCGAAGCAAAACAAAACTCTGCTCATGTGACGTCAAGGCCTTTAGAACAAAGCGATTATGAAGCTGACGCTCCTCATTCGTCCATTTTCATCAATTCTGGCGATGTTGCAGAAATTTTCTATGTCCAAAATTGTCCAAATATCATCGCCATTTTTTCTGAAAAATACAATTTGCGTTTCTTTAACGTTGTCACAGAAGCGTGTGTGTTTGAATTAACTGTGAATCTTGTGAGTTTTGTTCGCTTTCGGGCAGCGATTGGTGAGGTATCGGTTTTATCTGGCACTTGACCGGCACCGAAGAAACACTTAACCTCTGCGCATTCTTTCAACGCGCGCTTTGAGTCATCTGAAGCGACTGAACCTTCTTCTTGACCTTCGCTCTCTTCAATTCCTGACCTCCAGTGATCGCGATTTCGCGCCATTTTCGCCGCTGGAACGTTGAACATCTGCATCGTGATGTGATAATGGTTGAACCGAAGCAAACTGTCCTTCCCTACCCCCTTTTTGCACGTTCTATACATGTAAAGTCCTTATGGTAGGTGCCAAGCGAAATATATTGCTACTCTGGTCGTAAACACTTCAGACAAAGTCGCTGCTGTGTTTAGTGTCGTTGTAGTCGTTGCTTTGTTTTTGACATGCCTCTTGCGTTTGTTGCGTCACAAACAGCTCAACTTATCGCGATTGTGACGCAAATTAAGGGTACATTTTCAGTTTCGTGTTTTGTAAAGATTGGTTGCAAAGAGGAAAAATCTTCTGTAAGTCTCGAAACAAATGTATTTGATTTCAATGACTTCGATCATCTTCACCCGTCTCCTAGCAACCGGTGTTTTCCTGACGAAACTCTCGTCAATTGGGGAGGAAGGGGGTTGTTGTGTTGGAGATTCCGAAAACAGATTCGACACAAACAAATTATCTCCAGCTGTTGGCGATGCAAGCGAATGAACTTGCCTGCACTGGTGCGAAAGCTTTTCTATCTTTCCAAGTCGTTAAAGGCTGCACACAGTCGTCACGCACTCCTGCGCTTGCGGAACCTCCTCCCCCCACTTTGCTCGCACTTCCGGTTTGTTTCAATCGTGATGACGCAGCATTGCGCTGGGCGAGATCACAAAACTGGAAATCCATGATTCAAAGCTTTTCTTTCTTATCGCTCACATCCTTTCAGTTTTTGTCCTTCACAAAGTAACACCTTGGTTAACTTTCAGTGATTGATTGTTTATCAAGTAATGTAAATTAACTGAGATTCAAACGAACTAACTACCATATTTCAATGACACGTCTTGAGGAAACATGTACTAATATCTTTGTGGACTTGTAACAGCCCATGTTAAGCTCAGCAGCACAACCACCACAGAAAACACCCAGAAGACGTTGAAGACCACGTAGTCTTAGACGGGGATAAAAACATACGCATCATCGCAAAACAGGTGCGGGACGCACACGAATTATCCACAGATCAGTCACTCTGCTTACGCCTTTAGCTGAACCGAAAGGACAGAGAAAGGTTAATGTTGTTGTAGTCAAAGAACTTTCAACGGCATCTTGCGTTGCTTGAAATGCTGGTGGACAACCGTGTTTTTGAATTTTCAGAGTTTTTTGTTGCTTTTTAGGATAATTGAAAAAAGTGTAGCCACAAGTCAGAAATCACCGATTTGTTGAAGTTTTGCAAAACGTTTCAAAAACTGTTTGCATCGTTATTTCTTTAATCTATGCAATGTGGATGGTTGTTTGACCTCGTTTGAACCCATACAGCTTCGCCAGACCAAGGCTGCAATTCATACATTTTTCGCTCAAACATCATGTTTTCCGCAATTTTCAACTTGAACGTTCAGAACAGTGAACAAAATTTTTTTCTGCTGCGTATTCGCGATGAGGCTTTTGTTATTAAAAGAACGTAAAAAGCAGTCGTGAAAGGGGTAGCAGGGGTAGAAAGCTCCGATATTTTTTGCTTTTGTCAGATTTAAAGAAAGCGACATTTTCATCCGTAGGCTCGTGCGCAGTAAAAACCGATCGCACGGTTTAGAAGAAAAAATACAAACCGCATTATCTCCTTTTTGCTGATGCTGATGACAATGCACGTCGCACAGCATTTTGCGCTGAAGAACAGAGTTGCCACTGCTGCCCTGCGACAAAGAGCTATCTGTCGGTCATGATTTTGTTTTCGATTGCAATAAGGAGGTCGGTGGTTCGGTTCCTCATGTGTTTCGTGGCACGCAGAGACGTGACTGGCTGATAATAACAACATCCCAACGATCGCGTTACATTCCAGCGCACCCGTGTTCTGCGTGGCAACATCGCTGCGCAAACAACCAGTGCATTGATCTGCATGACCACTGCGACGGAAATGACGACTGCGGCGACGGAAGTGACGAGGAAAACTGCTGTGAGTCGGGAAAAAATGTTTTAGGTGTCAAACTTGGCACGAATTTATTTTATATCCAGGCCGTATTTTTATTACCTTTTTGCCGATTCGCGCCTAACTAGATTTAGGTGATTCAGGAAGCCGAAGAACGCTACAGGTGAATGTGAAGTATTTTGTTTGTCAACAGCAAACAGTTAATTATAATGCACTTTTTTGGCAACAATCGATGACGTGCTTGACTGTTTGAAGGGGTGAAGATCGAAAGTTTACGCGGTGTTTTTAACTTGGAAAAATGGTGTATTTTACAATATTGCGATTCTGAAGATGTACTTTCTAACAACTTCTGACCACAGTGTCACACGTGGAATGCATGAGTGGGGAATTCAGGTGCGGGACTGGAATGTGCGTCAGTGACATGTGGAGATGTGATGGAGACAGGGATTGCAACGATGGCTCTGATGAATTGCATTGCGGTGAGGACGGAGATGATTCTTGACATTAGATTATGAAAAGTGAAAAATGTTTTTGAGCAGAAACCATCTTCTCGCTCTCAAGGCAAAAGCACAAAAGAGGGATTCACTCGTTGGCTATAATTTTGCTGAATAATTTTTATTGAGGACCGGGTTCGATTCCAGATTGGGTCATAACGAAAACTTGAAAAACGGGCGCCCCTGGACAACGCCAGACATTCTACAGCAGGCCTGCACAACTCAGAATGCTTCAAGGGCCGAATTATCAAAATATACTTGCCACGGCCCGCAAATGTCTATTTCATTTCGATTCGATGGACGCCGCAGACCAGTCGTGAAATTCCAAAGAGAGATAAAAGCGAGTGGTCTGGAACTTTCGTTTCCTTGCAGCATTTAATCAATGAAAAAGAAACAGAATGTTACTTTGCCTTTTCTTTGCACAAATATGTCTTTTTTGACTTGTTACGATATCTCACCTCGCCGCTACCTCGTGAGTTCAACTCCTGGCTGAGCAAGTACTGTTCGTGCTTGGATCGCACGTCTTCGGCAAATGCTTAGCATTGCCAGCACTTGCGCAGTAACCTGTCTGGCCTCAACAACATGTGCAGTCTCCGCTTGTTGTTTACTTGTTATGTTTAAGTTCAAGAGCTCGAGTTGAGTGGTTCCCCTTTATTTCTGACAAAAGCTTAAAAAGTTGGCGAAACCGCGAAGTGGTCTCGCGATTCTATTTCTGTCGGACTCAAGAGGCTTTAACTCAGTTTTTGGCATAAAACGAGTCTCCAGTTACTCCCCAAGCGCTCGGCATCAGCACTTTCGCCGTCACGGATCAGTGCTCCCGCCGGTTTTCCCCCCCACACCCCACGCCACCCACTCGCACTGACAAGACCAACCAATCAAGTTGCCGCTTCTGCCTGCTGACGTACTGTTTTCGTCGACATACATAAAATCTGTTTGGCTTTGTTTATGCGAAGGGCCGCACGGGGGAGTGTTCTGCGACAGCGACCAGTTCACTTGCGCCAAAAACAAGCGATGCATTCGCGCGAGCTGGAGATGCGACGGCGAAGTGGATTGTGGCGACGGCAGTGATGAGGACATGTGCGGTGGGTCAGGCTGGTTGGTTGATTGGCTGGCTGGGCAAAGTCAGCAGTTGACTGTCGCTGTTGCATTCTCGACCGCAAAGCGCCGGTTTATTTGCTGCTGTGGTGTCAAATTTCGTGGCACCCGCTTGCGCTTTGTTTACAACAGCAACATTGTTAACGTTTGATCGATAATGGCTAATGGCTTTGGCGCGCTGCTTTGGCGTGCTGCATTAAGATAGTAAGAGGCTTTGACAAAGAGCTTACCCTATGAAGTAGCGTTTCGTAAACTGAAAGCTTTAAAATTTATTCACCGATTCACAATTTTATTCACAAAATAAATTCAGATTCCTGCGAAAGCGGCCAGTACAGATGTGCGAATGGGGAGTGCATTGCAATCAGAAAAGTTTGCAACCGGAAGCTGGACTGTTCTGACGGTTCCGACGAAAAGCCAGTACACCCGTGCAGTACGTTTACTGCTCTGAATGAATATTCGATACGCTTTAGCTTTTTGCATGTCTCCTTTGAAGAAACATTGCTTTTCGAAAGTTTGACCCAAATTCTTCTTCATCAGATGGATCCATCATCCTCGGATCCAACTACACGTCATGCGAGGATCGTAACGGTGGATGCGAGCATCGTTGCAGGCAAACAGCAAACGGGGCAATCTGCGTTTGTAAGAAAGGATATCAACTGGCACAAGACCTCAGTTCTTGCAACGGTCAGTTAGAGACGGCAGAAAGTCTTTATCGCAATCTGCCGAATGTTGTTCATAGCTTCTGTGCTATCAGGAAAGAGCTGATGAATAAAGCAATTGTTCCGCAGACATCGACGAGTGTCTAGAAGAAGGTTCCTGCAGTCAGAACTGCGCGAACACAATGGGAAGTTTCGTGTGCTCCTGCCTCGAGGGCTACACTCTGCGGCCCAACCAGCGAACGTGCAAAGCCAGTGGACCGGAGCCGGCCTTGCTGTTCACCAATAGGATCGACATACGTAAGATGAAGCCGGATCGTTCGGAGTTCAGGCCGATACTTCAGGATTTGAAGAACGCCATTGGCTTGGGTAAGTGGGTAACGTGACGGACAATCAGTGAAATCCATGATTAACTTAATCCGCATTTTTCAAATTCGCTTTCACTAGGTCTGTCACGGTTGAGCGGTGTTATGTCAACAAGTCACGTGACGTTAGTCATGTGTGTAACGCAGTTCATAAACTGTCAAGCGTTGTCGCCAGAAATTTTTTAATTTATTCTATGAAATATATTTGCAAATAACAACCATATCAAGCAGCACTGTGGTACTCTGCGTCAAAGTAACAACTAATTTTTGAGTCTCCTTCCCAAGAAAACAACTCTGTTTTCTTCCACCTAGCGAATTCATTTTTCTGTCTGTGCAGCAGGTATTGCCATGTTTTTTCCCTCGTGTATGTTTTTGACATGAAAGCAAAAGGAATAATTGTTTTTTTAAATTAATATTGCACTAAAAGTCATTTTTTACCCTTTCGAAATACTCGCTTGCTGTGCATTACCCTCACTCAACTAGCAGAAAGATAGAAAAGCAAACACACGAGTAAGTGTGAAACACATACCTGTGGAAATTGCCAGTGTCAGTCGAATAAATGGATTGCTTGAGATCTTCACCTTTGTAGCATAACTGGTGAAGGTTTCACAAGGATTTTTGTATTTTTTGATTTTTAGTCACGGTCACACATCGGTGCTTGTTTTCAATGATTAGTCTTTTCGTCGAATGCATTTTCAGCTACTTTAAAGTCGATCTGAACAGATTGTGGGAAAATACTTCCAAAATTTTTCTCATTTGAAAATGCATATTTTCATTCTTCTTGTGCAAGTTCTCAATTGCTTCGTGTGAAGAGAAAAAAACTTGTAACGATTCATTGCCAAGATCTGTCAAGTTTTATAACGGGCCATTACTGCGCTTAGTCGTTCTTTCGTCTCCTCCGTTGCAGTTATTGTCGATTAAGAAGGAAGGATTAAAGGGGCTCAAGGCCCGGCGCCTTTGCCGGAGTGAGATTTTACTCGAAACAAAGTTAATCCATTTTACTTCCTAGGTTAGGGTTCTTTCTCCCACAGTTAATCCGTTATTTTTCCGTTACTTGAAGTGAACCGGTTCCGTTCGGACGAAAGTTCGAATGAAAGCTGCCAACCAACCCATCAACAGCTTGTTGCCGGGCGGGCTGTTCACATCTGGCGTCAGTGCGAGACGCAGTTGCTCACCCCTTGGGGCTAAGCCGGATTTTTGACCCACTGAGACCCCTTTAATCACCGCAGTGGAACCCTTGACGCCCCATGAGTCGGGGGCTGAACTTACCCCGTGCGCCGCCGACAGCACTTGAGCTGCGAAGCTTGAAAGACTAGCGATGATGTCATAATAGACATGCACACCAGACAGCGGCCTATATTCTTAAACAATCTGGTTTGGGAAAATTTATTTTATTTTGAAAAGTGAAAAACAGCGCGTTTGTCATTGGCGCCGACAGTTCCGTTCACATAATTTGCGCATTTTCAGGGCAGTTGTTCGAGACCTAGAATATTTTGAGAGGATTAATGTGTTTTCTCCGTTTCTGCCATCATCCGATACCACCTGGAGGGACCTGCTGGAGACAAAGGTTTTCTTAAAAATAGGATCCAGCGAGCAAAGCACCCACGCATGCATCGCAGACACGTGTGTTCTACCTGCAACCGGGTCAAACAATATGTTATCAAAGTAACGCAATTGTACCATTCAGCTCCTTGCTGCTTCATGTCGCTGCGGCCACGACTTTGTCTTCCCACTGGACACGTGACGTTACGCTCTGTTGACTTTCTCTAATCACTTGGAGTGAAAGTATTGAAAACACCACAAACGACCAAACCATATAAACCTTGATGCTGAATTCCTTTGTGTAAATCACCGGATTTCCATTGATGCTCCACCGCCACATTCAAGCGAAGCACGCGCCCCCCCACCCCCACCACCCAGCACGCGTCGATGGATGACTTCCTTTTGAAGCAAGCTCACGCAATTTGAGTGTTTGCTCAACACTCAGGTCACCGCGTCCCATTTAGTTCTCCATCGCATTTCGGCGATCGACACTTTTCAACAACTTGTGTTCACACGAGTACAGGTTTAACGCGGTTGTGCCCGGTGGTGTTGGGTTTCAATCGCGGTGAACGAGCGCGGAAGACCACGTGACTTCGGTCGAAATGAGTCATAATGAGCGTGCGACTACCGCCGGTCGTTATCGACGTCAGGTTCTGAATCATTTCCACTTAAGTGGTGTCCCATGATTTCTCTTTCAACGAAATTTATCACTTCCACCTTTAACACCGTACAGTGCCTGCAATGGATGCTGACGAGGCGGCAAAGTTACCCGGTGCTTTGGTTGATGTTTTGCTGAGTACATATATTTTGCGTTCCAGAACACAAAGTGTTGTTTCGTTTTTCGATCTCCTGGTTTACGAAACCTGGCAGTATTTGGCCCAAAATAGATTTTTCCCGAGAATCCGTTTCTTTATTTTAACACAAGCAGTGGGAGGTTGATGTTTAGATTCTCAGTTTCATGTCGCACGTCAGAATAATGTCGACCGAATGGTTGATCATGTTGCAGGTTTTAACTAAGTAGAAGCAAAGCATCTCACAATTGGCACAATGAAACTTTACCTCCACCAATGCTGGTTCATTGTTGCATTTCTGCATCATGTTTGTTTTCACCCCTCAAGCCACTGCATCATGGACAGGTTGAAAAAGTCTGTTTGCATCAAACTCTTCCTGGCACGCCGTAACTGTTGCGCACACAGGCCGATGCTTTGCAGCCAAGTGATCACCTGATCACTGTTCAGGGCAACGAGGCGTTTCCTTCAGTCCAAACTGTTGCCGTCAATTTCGCGCTTGTATGGGTGTGCACTCGTCACGCGCGAGAAATTATGGATTACGCTCATTATGTAGACTTACGTTTAGATAAGCGCTTCTCCACGTTTCCAGCACTCGGGACCTCTATTCTCGACAATAGGCCTGGAGATCAAAATTTGTCCTTATTGTGACATGGCGATTAAAAGAAAACATTTTTGACACTACTTCTAAGGATCACCAGATTTTTCACGGGTGCCCCTGGGTCCCGACCCCCTGGGGTCACGACCCCCTGGGGTCCCTGCTAAGATTCACTGGTTTACTTGGTGACTTTACAAACGTGTCTTAATGGACGAATTCGATGAACATTAGCTTTCGTTATTTGATAATTTGCTGTGCTTTTGTCAGAAAACTTGCAAAGTGTATCAAAACGTACAAGCTGAATCATCTTTACAAATATTGCTGAATGATACGTACAAGCTGAATCATTGCAAGGAGATGGGAGCAGAACCAGGCAGGAGATTCCTCAAACAGCCGGCTGAAAAGCTCAAGGCGTTTTTTGTTGTGTATCAAAAAATTACAGTGAAAACAAGCGAAAAGATTTTGTAAAATCGTTTTGTCGCTGTTCATCTTTGAACCGCGTAGACCAGCTTTGATCGTTGTGAGAATAAGTTTGACCCCGCCTTCGTGGACTGAACTTGAAATCATATGGAACGAATTGTCGATTCCTGCCTGTTCAGCTCAAAATATCTTCGACTTTCTGATGTTTGTTGTCATCGAGTTCTTCAACGATTAAGCCGCTGCCGTTGTTGGCATCACTGCCATTGTTGACGTCACTAAAATAATTATTTTTTTGGCGGTTAATCCTTCATCTTTCAGGAATGTTTATGCATCAAACAAGAAATTCACTCACGATCAGAAGTTTTATTGGCTTCCGTACCAACATCCGTTTTGGGGTAAAACTGACAAGCCCCCATATTTTTGCTTAGACTTTGGTGGACGTGCTGTAACAAAGTTGCTGATTTTATAAAAAAACTAAGTCGGTGAAAAATAATAACAAACCGGCCGTCTGGTTGTTCTTGACTTCTTGCTGGTTCCTCTGATCGACCACATGGTAAGTTCTGTGATCACCGACGAAGCGAGCCTGCACGTAAGCCCCGCCATGCCTCTATTATTATTAGACCCCGCCCGAATACAGCGGAACTGTAATTACTGCCAGGCGTGGTTTCTATCACACCCCGCGTTCAAGTTTTTATGGGTTAACGGTCGGAGGAAAACTGCGCCCGAAAAAATTTTTCATGTAGACTCCAAACCCCCCGGGTGCAATCCAAGTAAGAAGTTGCTTGTGACTGCAGCCTGCCCAGTTGTGGAGCAGTGAATGTTTTATATTTAAACTGATAATTTAATTGTTGGACGATCGAGTCGGGACCAAACGTTATCACGCTCGTCCTGCCGTGTGCCTTTCTACTGAAGTGTTCTATTTTCACTGCCATCCTTGCACTTTCCCTCGACCACTCTACCTTGTATAAACACCATGACAGTAGCTCGTCTTTGTGCGCTCGGACAAGCATTGTGCGAGCAGTTGAGAGATTAAAGCCGCGACGCCAAGTTCCAGCATTTCAAAGTAGCTGTTGAAAGATCTTACCTCTGCATCGTCGGATCCATGGGATTAAGCCATTTTTTTGGCTGTCGTTGTCCAACACAGTGCATTCGTGGGATCACCCCCTGCCAAGCTTATCTGTACTCACACAGCGTGCATGCGAGTAGGGCCAACCATCGTGCAACCTTAAAGCTTCGCGAAGACTAATTAGTTCTGTCTGTCATAATACTTTTTGAATTTACCTGAGCTATTGAACTTTCGTCCACAGGAAACGTTTATAACGCGAAAAGATTGATTAATTCTTTGGCGGATTTGCGAAACAAATGCTTGTATCTCAACCAGTCGGTTCGGGTTCTTTGATTGCTTTGTCAAAACAGTGCAAGTTCCCTGAATAAATTTTTTATTAGTATCAGACCGATATTAAGTGCGTCGCAGGCGAGCTGCTTGTATTGAGTATCCCAATGTTTACCCCTGCTGCTGTGCAAGACTGAAGCTTGGAAACATTATCGTGCATACGATCCAGTGTACCAGAACAACGCCTGAAAGTAAATATTTTGTACTTTGCCCCTGCTTCAAATCGCATGCTACAGGTTTTCTGAAACGGAAGTGTTTGAAGCACACAGCGTTGTATCCAAAGCCTGTTCGCGTTCAGAATAACCTTTTCAGTTCGAAAAATGTATTTTGGCAAATTTTTGTATGAAAAGAAAAATCTGCTTAGTTTTTTTGCAAAACCCAATCGTTTCAAATGTTAACTTTGTATTAATTTCCCCCCCTTCGTTCCACCGTCTTCCTCATCTTTGAGTTTGCATCGACGAAGATCTTTATGTTGTTTGCGTGATAGTGTCAGTGCTTGTACTTCATCAAGAGTCATCAACTATCGTGTTTTTCTTAAAGAAATTTGAAGACTGGCGATGCGGGACTTGGACTTGACTTAAAACTTGTTTTGCTCCATTGCAGATTACCACAACGAGCTGGGACTTGTGTTTTGGACTGACGTTTCGCTTGACCGTATTATGATGTCACACATCAATGGAAGCGGACAAAGAACAATCGTTTCTTCCGGCCTGGAAAGTCCTGGTTAGTCCATAATGAACTCTTATGAAACATCATATTCCTGGTAATCTGAATTGATGAAAATCTTAGCAAATGTGCGCCAGATATGTTGGTTCTTGGTGGATTTGAGAATTCCTGCGTAGACTTTCAGAAATGAGATGTTTCTTGCTGATTTTAAATATTATTTCAAAGCAAATGTCACCAACCTGCGATACCCGGTACCCTCTCCCTCCGTAGCTCAACTGCACTTTTCAAAGCGCACATTAGGTGTGAGAGAATAAACGTTAGGAACATGTTCCCACAGCTGTTGGCGACTAGCAGAGCTTAATTCGACTGCTATCAATGCGCCTGCCGCCCAGGTAATCTCGTTTGCCTAAACTACTGGGGTTACATTGTTAGCTTGATGGAACTGGTTTTCTTTTCTTTGATTACAATGTTTTTAATGATTTTGTTCGCTTTCAGTGAGTCATCGCGTGCAGATTTCCTGTCAAAACACAACCAAAATATCAAAATTCATCCCATTTCCACGAATTGTTATGGAGGGGTAGATGGTAATCTATAAATATGCCGGAATGGGAACGGTGAAAGTCTTAGAATCTCTGCTTTAAATTAATCTTTGGAAGCAACTTGAGCTGCGAAGGCATGGTTGCCATGGTTACCTGGTGCCAGCAGATTTGAATTTTGTTGTTACGTCGTTTTTCCTTCTTAGCGGGAGTAGCTGTGGATTGGATCCACAACCTCCTCTACTGGACAGACGCCGGGACGTCGAGGATTGAAGTTTCCAGGTTAGATGGAAGCTTCAGGAAAGTGCTCATCTGGGATAGTCTTCAAAAACCCCGTTCCATTGCCGTGCATCCATTAGAAAGGTATGCACCACGTTTCTGTTTGAGAAAGTGATGGAGATGTCAGATAGCGATAATGACTGGGGTTAATGCTTGATGACCTCCAACAAGCAATCATCACTTGCGTCTGTACATTTGCATAGAATTCCACCAGACTTGTAGTTGTTGCTGAGAACAGAAGTCAAAACTTTAAATACTTGACATGAAAATTTCGAAAAAAGGCTTTCTGTATTTTTTTGTTTCGGTATAAATGAATCACCAGGTTTTTACATTCATCATCGATGAAAAAGTGTTGCGATGATTGCTTTGTTTGTTTTAATGCGAAATGGAGCAGGTTACAAACTAACATCGTCCGTTATTTGGACAGGGGAGAATTCCATGTCAAAGCAAAACTTCTCCAAGTTGATATTTGTGGAGCTATGCTTATTTAAAAAACAAAGAAATGTTTGCGAAAAAGAGACAGATGGATTGACTTTTATACTCGCTGTATGTCTGTAGGCAAGCAGCATTTCAACAACAGCAGAGTCTGTCGTAAAACTTGTTTTTTATGAAATGCTTCTCTGTTGAAAGGTCTTGACTTTTGCAGAAATGAATACCGGAAAACGTTTGTTTCGTGCCGTCCTTGTTGCTACTTCAGTCACACGCTCGTCAGAGCTGCATTTTCCGGTCCAGTTGTCGCTCTTCTGTTTCAAAACATTTGTGAACGATTTTGTTGTCGTAACCTCTTTGCAGTTTGATGTTCTGGACCGACTGGGGGGATTCCCCACGATTGGAAAGCGCCGCCATGGACGGAACAATGCGTCGCTCTGTTGCGTCACAGAAGCTGCAGTGGCCGAACGGACTGACCATCGACTACACACGCAACCACGTGTACTGGGCGGACGCCAAGTATCATATAATCGAGAAAGTGAACTTGGACGGTGGAGACAGGCGTACTGTTATCAGCCGAGGTTTGATGGGGAACATGCAACGCGTTTTTTGGTAGAGGACAGTGGTGTCCAACCTGGGGTCAGGAAACCCAGTGGGGTCGTCACCCATTTTCGGAGGCTCGCAAGCAGATATTTTATGTAAACAGCTGTATTACACTTGCTTTGTTCGATTTTTGAAAGGGGGGCCGGTGGGTTATAGTGGGTTGGTGTAATTGACCGCGGTACAGAAAAGATTGAAAACCACTGTTCTAGAAATAAGCACAACTCTAAACGTGTATATTTAAAGTATTTTGTGGTTTTTAAGCCAGTGTGCACGTTTGAAATTATATAATGATCTTTATAATCAACTTGCGGGAAATCAGCTGATGATGGTGACGTTGATGTGTGCGTTGGTGATTTACCAGAAACAAGAAGTAGCACATCACCAAGGCGGTATGACGTTTCCTTGTTGCCATGCAATTGAAATGTACATCAAGCTGTTGAACAAACAACAGAAATTATTGCAGTGAAAAAGTCTCACTGTTTCTATGAAACATTCTAACAGGTCTGCCTCATCCATTCGGTGTGACCATATTTGAGGACCGGTTGTATTGGACAGACTGGCAGACCAGGAGTGTGAACAGCGTCAACAAGTTCACTGGTACAGGCGTGCAGACCATTCGTAACCGGCTGCACATGCCGATGGATATACAGACTTATCATCCACTGCGACAGCCTCGAGGTGATGAAAGCTATCTCGCCTGGAATTTTTGTTTAAACGTATAATTCTACTCAATCTAAATCATGCGCGTTGCATCATAAACATTGAAAGCACTGTTTGGCACTAACAATGATTGACACGCCCAGTAACAATGATTGACACGCCCACTAACAATGGGATCTTCTTGTGGAAAAAAGAACTTTTGTTGTTTTGAAAAATATCGAGTTGCGTCAGATGTATGGCTGTCAGCACGCTCATTGCTTGAACAGACGTGAAATTTATTTTAACAATTACGATTGAAACTCTGCCGCCAAATACTCTCTTTTCCACTCAAAGGGATGATTTTGTTGTCGTCATGCTTGCGTAATTTTGACTTATCGGATATTGAAAAAAAGCACTGTTTTTGTCTTTCATCCAAAATCTCCGATCTCATGTGGCAGATATATCGCATACGATGATGCAGAGAACTTCCTGACATTGATAACTTCTCTTCCACTCAGGTGACAACAAGTGCCTGCTTGCGTCATGCAGTCATCTTTGTCTCCCCCGGCCCGGGGGGGTCACCTGCGCTTGCCCCACAGGTTTCCGAAGCGTCAACGCAACCCACTGTGCCGAAGAAATAGAGAAGTTTCTTGTGTTTACAAGAAAGACAGATATCAGGTAGAGACACGTGATGTTGTTTGTAGTTTGAATACAGGGGCACGTGACACAGAGAGACGGTTGATACCCTGTCTGCCTATGTGCAACTTCCAGTTCTGCGCCAATTTGCTGCCAAGCTGAAAATAGAAATTTGAATTTTTGCGAATTCGAGTTCCTCAGTTAACCTGGTGAGTGTCTGAAGGAGTTCTGTTGAAACCTTTCATACATCGCTGGAACCTTGGTGGGTTGTGCAAATAAGGAATTCTGAGAAAACGATGAAGTTTCGGAAAGACGGTGTGCTTGGTTTTCAATATTCAGTAAGCAAGCCCTTCAAAAGCAAGACCCGATGGTGAACGTGGCACGCTCCACTAAACCTTCATACTGTCTATGATGGAAACATGGTGTTGACAACAAATAGTAGGTTGTCTTGTGACGACAGTAAAATGTTGTCAGTTCAAACTTTCGTCAATTTTCGCTGCAACCTTCGCTCAGACGAATCTCGTTCGACGGTGCGGAACGAGCCGACATAGTCCTCCCACTTGAAAACCTCAAAAGCGTCGTCGCGCTTGACTGGCACAGCCGACATCCGGGACATATTTACTGGTCCGATATCGAATCCGACACCATCAGCAGATCGGAGTGGGACGGAAGCAACCAGAAGGTTTGTGTCGATGTTACGTTGGTCGCGCGATAAGTGATTGTTGTTGCACTTTGTTCGGCTGGCACTGTAGAAGAATCGCAAACATCAGGAAAATTTGTTTGATATTCGTGTACAATCTCCTCTCTCAATCACTGTTCTGTTCTCACTGTTCTGTTCTCTATACAGCAACTACAGTAATTCTAAGTTTTATTGTATTGTGTATGACGTCCTCACCCCCACACGCAACGCGTGAGCTATAAGCATGTATCGCAATGATAAGGAACGCACAAATACATGTATGAACACGAGGATATATACGTGGAAGTGTACGCTTGATGGCGCTAATACATTTACTTTGATGAAACACAAGCATAAGGGGTATACGAAGGATTGACGCCATCATGATTATTGTAACTGTTACAGGTTTCATAGCGAAGGTTTACTATGTTTAAGGGCATCCACAAAAAGTCAGTGATATGAAGTCTGGTGGACGCGAAGGGTGCCATGAAACCGTTTCGTCTTTCTAGAGCTCGACAATATACTGGGCCATGTTGATATAAATCCACTTCATATCATTTTAAAGATGTTGCCGATGTGTCGTACCGGGAAACTTTCTGCTGATATATGTATCGGTAACAGTTGCTCGTGAAAGCCTCCACGCTATTGTTTCAAATAAGATTAACTTTTGTTCAACTGTTGATTTTCAAACATAAATACAAGGAAGGATTAAGAAAATTGCCGACGCTATTGTTTTTTTCCTTGCGGCTTAGAGACCTTCGACAACTTGAATTGGTTCTTTATGATGCAACAAATACAATCGTGAGTTTCCGCGCCGTAAATGAGTGACAGGGAACATATCATGGCTTATGATGTGGTGTTTAATTGTTTCAATGACCCACGTCTGCGTGGAATTTGGTGTTGCACGGTTCTTTATCGTAACTTTAAACTGTTGAATTTTTGATGATTAAGTCATTATTTTGCATTCTGTGTGTTTCTGTATCTGTGAGCTCCTCCCCATGTCTTGTGAGTTGGTTTGATATGCACTGCAATGTTTTGAAATTGTGGTTTAAGTAATGCAAAAATATCGGTATCGGCAAAGAAAAAAAATCTTAGTATCATCCCCAAAACGTCCTGTCAGTCGAGCTCTATTTTCGTCAAATTCACTGGTTTGAGGAGGGATTTAAATCGTCATGGTAGTGTGAGATGACATCATAGCAAAAATTGTCGTTGCTTTTCAACCACGGAAGTTTTCAAACTTCAAGTATAGAAAGAAGTTGTTTTGTGCTCTCCAAAGCGTTGTCTAACTGCTTTCACTTATTCGCTTGGGTTTATTTAAACACGAACAGAGCCATCAGCTGTCGGACTGTGCAAACACGTCTTGACACTCCCTGTGTTTGATTTTTAAAGAACGAGTGAAAAGCAGGAGTGCGAAAAAGGACTTTTTCAAATCCGCGTGTCATTGGCTTGGCAAGACAGGAAGCTTAGATGTTCTAATCGCCATCTGTTGAAGCCACCTGCTGACAATGAGCACTTTCATAGCAACTGACCTGGCTTAAGCCATGTGCGCTCAACCGTTCACAAGTGACTTAAAAACTATCCTCCCACTCGCTTTCTCGGGTGACGGGGATGTTACCAGTGGCAACGCGTCTGTCAAATGAAGATGCAGTTGCTTGTTGACTGAATGAAATTCCTCTTGCTAACATAGCACCACGCATATTGTTCTTTGTCAGATACCGCAAAACTTTTGCTCACAAATCGGTGTTTGTCAAATCCATTCAGCTGTCGTCTATGGACCGTGGGAGTCTTTTAAATAAGCGATTATTCCTGATTATGACGCAAGCGACTGTTCCTGATTATGACGCAGGTGATTGTGAGCAGTAGCATTGAGTCTCCAGTTGGAGTCGCCATTGATTGGGTGACGAACAAAATCTATTGGACTGACTCTGGCATCAACAGAATCGAAGTCGCTCTGTTGGATGGAACGATGCGGTGCATACTGGTTTGGACCGGCTTGGAGCGACCTCGAGCAATAGTTGTTTATCCAAAATTAGGGTGAGTGCCTTGTCAGCTATCAAATGTACTGAGAACGATCAGTTTCTCACAATTATTTTTTTATTTGAAAAAAATCAATTACAAAGGTGAATGATACATACATTTATTATCCTTCACAATGTAAAAAGCGATAGCAATTCATGTTCAAGCTGCTTCAAAGCACTTAGACTCTAGCACAGGGGTACCCAACCTAGGGTGCATCTTCTCCCAGGAGTGCATTTGCCTATCTGAAGGGTAGATTTAAGGCTAGCAATAAAAGGGAAAAATATATTTATATATTATTTATTTCCAAATATTCTAAAATATAAAGGTTCTATTAAAATTTCAAAGGATTTTTGTTATTTTCCTCAGCCTTTTTGTCATAAGAAATTTTCGGGATACAGGCTAATCTTTCGAAATGCTGAAGGGGCACATGGTCAGACACCTGTTGCAGCAGGTTTTGAACTACAAAATACGAATGATTGTGAAGAACGGTGTGGCGTAACCTTTGAAATGCTGCCGCCAGTAAAAAAGAAGTTTGCTCAGTTGGTTTCAGTGACATTCTTCTTTCAAATCTTGAAAATCAGTTATGAGATAACTTCTCGATGGTTTCTCTGTGACCCACAGTTTGTCAAAAGTTTTTATAAACACACGTAAAGTCTGTTTTTATGGCATCGTTTAATTGTGTTTTCCAGGCTGATGTTTTGGTCTGACTGGGGCCAAACGCCGAAGATTGAGAGGGCCGGGATGGACGGGTCCAACCGGACCACGATTGTGTCGACGAGGATAACTTGGCCAAACGGGGTCACGATCGACCACAGCAGCGAGAGGTCTTGGAACCTGTCAAGTTTCATAACGATGTTTTTTTGTGACGCGCTAAAGCGGGGGTGGGGGACCTATGGGGCCACAGGGGTCCGCGTGTCCATTAAATAAGGCCCGCGCCAGAATTTTCCTCATCCAAATTGGAACACAGATACTTCGACAGCAAGTGAGATGGAGTCTCACTCCCTCCTCCTCAGTTTTCTCTCTTTGTTCTCCGTGAAGTGAACAAACATTACGTGTAATTTATTGCATTCTCGATCATAAGATAAGCTTTGAAATTGTTTTTTGAGGCCCGCCCGTGAGTTATTTCACAATCCATGTGGCCCGCGATAGTAAACACCCCCATCCCTGCACTGAAGCATGCAACTGCGAAGTGACGTAACAATGTCCGTTTATTCGGTTGTCACTGTTTCAAATGCTCTTTCGCTTTGCTGCAGAATATTCTGGACTGACGCAGGCGAGAACCAGCATTCGATAGAGTCATGTGACGTCAATGGTGGGGGGAGGAAAGTGGTGCTGAGGAGTAACCTCCCCCATCCGTTCGGCATCACCCTCGATGACGAACGCCTTTATTGGACAGATTGGGATTCAAGGGCCATTTCAAGCGCGGACAAAGAAACAGGTACCGATGTTTGAAAAGTTTGGATAGTTTGGCGCAATACGTTTTTTTACTACGCCGCTGCTTTTGGCCTCATTCAAAAAGAAACTTTGGTTTGTTGTTTTGTTACTTTGTGTGGTAAAATAAAATGAGTAAAAAAGGTTCTTATTATCCAGATTTTTTGCAAAATCGCGTCTTATTTCAACTTTCTGCTGTCTCCAAAATATTTGCGTTTCATTGATATGCGTTACAGTTTGATTACATTTTTATTTGATTGTAAACCAGGGCTGACGAAACTACGGCCCGCGGGCCGCATCCAGCCCGCCGACCAGTCTAATCCGGCCCGCCAAAAACCTTGCACATTTTTTTCAAGCACCACGTTTCCGACTGTGGACAGCAGTGCAACAACATTGACTGCCGCTTGGCACGTAAATCGCACGATATCCGGCCCTCCATGGCCAGGCAGTGACGATTTCGGCTTTCGGGTCATAACGTTTGGCCATCCCTGGTGGCCTACCAGACCTAGCATCGTGAACTTCCTCGCTACATTTATGAACAGCCATGTTTTACTTCAGGTGCAAACAGGCAAGTGCTGAGAGAAAACCTTGAACACTTGATGGATATCCGCTTCTACCACAAGTCCCGCCCATATTCACCCAACCCTTGTTCTCTGGGTAATGGGGGCTGTTCCCACCTTTGCTTGCTGGCCCCCAACTACGAAGCCCCCCCCGATGCCACCCCC